>Ga0213835_100020_pt1 | contig 267742 bp, 218 predicted proteins | sample SWPATP01_FD_160576 | JGI IMG/M metagenome (GOLD analysis project Ga0213835, IMG submission 160576) | Coastal seawater microbial communities from Marineland, Florida, United States - SWPA TP0 #1 | ecosystem: Environmental > Aquatic > Marine > Coastal | place: USA: Florida | collected 2016-08-05
TGCATGCCTCACGGCAAACCAGCTTGCCACTTGCTTGGCTTCGGGACGTTACCCCCGCGCTTAAGGGACTTTCACCCATTGGAACGGTCAACTTTTTGACCTATATTCACCATTCAAGGCACACACATCACCTTGGATACAGCGGACAGTTTCGTTGAAAGAAGGAGATTCGTATATTGTTAAGGATTGGGGTAGGCTGGAAGGGAGCGTTTCCGAATGCCCGCCGTCTCCAAGCTGAATCCCGTTGGACTCAATTCTAAAATGGCAAAGCAGAATCCTTGGATAATCGGAATATTGGGGTTTGGAGTTTTTCTATACCTAGCATGGAATAATTTTGAAATACCATTTGCTCCATGGACAAAAACGGCAGAGGCCAAAGCAGTGATTATAGAAAATGCACTTGGGTATGGTCCGAAAGGAATGGGATATACCCAAATCATAACGATATCCTATCAGGTTGACGATTCAGTTTATGTTCAGAAGAAAAAACTTTCGCAGAGAATCGATAAAAAGGAAATTGGATCGAAGGTCTTAATAGAATATGCTGTCAAAGATCCAGGTAATTTTGATATCAAAGGTTTTTTGAAATAATGAACTAATATTTTTATGAAAAATTTTATCTTCCTACATGGAAACAGTAGACTTCAATTCTGAAATAGTGGTTTTCAAACCTTCCCAGGGTAGCAATGAATTTGAAATCATTTTGGATGGGGAGCATGATACTGTTTGGGTTACCGAACAGCAGCTTGTTGAATTATTTGGTAAAGCTAGAAGGACAATTGGTGAGCATATCCGAAATATTTACAAAGAAGGAGAATTGGAAAAAGAGTCAACTTGGCGGAATTTCCGCCAAGTTCAAAAAGAAGGGGAAAGAAAAGTAAAAAGGGCAGTTTCAACATACAATTTGGATGTAGTGATCTCAGTTGGATATAGGGTAAAATCACCAGTTGGGATTGAATTTAGAAAATGGGCAACCCAAAGGCTAAAGGATTACTTGGTGAAAGGCTATGCCATCAACAGCGAATTACTGAGAAAGCAAGGTCAAAAAATAATTCAGCTAGAAAATCAGCTTGATATTTTAAGAGAAAGAACCTTCGAATCACAAAGAGTATTGACTGAGGGATTTTTGGATATTATATCAAAGTATTCCAAATCTTTTGAATTGCTCAACAGGTATGATTCAGAAGATCTTCAGCTCGATAACCTTTCCAAAGAAATCATTTATGTAATCAACTATGATGATGTCAAGAAAGCCATTCACCAATTAAAGAGGGAATTGATTCAGAAAGGAGAAGCCGGAGAGCTCTTCGGAAACGAGAAAGATGATTCATTCCGGGGAATATTGGGAAGTATCTCCCAAACGGTGTTTGGAGAATTGGCATATCCAACTATTGAAGAGCAGGCGGCACAGTTGTTATATTCTGTCATCAAAGGACATGCTTTTAGCGATGGAAATAAGAGAATAGGTTCTTTTCTGTTTGTATGGTTCTTAGAGCAGAACAGTTATCATTTGGATGAAAGAGGAGTAAGAAAAATAAATGAAAATACATTGGTAGCATTGGCATTGGCAGTAGCGCAAAGTTTACCTGAGCAAAGGGATTTGATGATTAAACTGATAGTAAACCTAATAAAGAACTGAGTCCAACATCACCTAGGATACAGCGGGCGGTTCAGAGTAAATTGAAAGTTTACCATCTTTAATAAGTTAGGAGAAGATTGAAAGAGTACAGCTCCGAAAGCCTGCCTGGCATCAGACAGGCCCGCCGTCTCCAAGCTGAATCCCGTTATCGCTCAGTGTAGAAAAACGCGAACAACAAAATGACATTAGGGAAAAAGAGTAAATTTGAAACTAAGACACAATTAATTAAAAGTAGTGACATCAGAATCTCAAAATATTGAATTCAAAGTATCTTGGAGAGACGAATACCTAAAATGGATTTGTGGTTTTGCAAATGCTCATGGAGGAACTATTTTTATTGGAAAAGATGATACTGGAGATGTGGTTGACTTGAAAGATTCTAAAAAACAATTGGAAGAAATCCCAAACAAGGTTAGAGACACTTTGGGGATTTTGGTTGATGTAAATCTGCACCAAACTGACCAAGGGAAATATATCGAAATTGTTGTCGAGCAACATCCTTATCCAGTCAATTATAAAGGACAATATCATTATAGAAGCGGGAGTACCAAACAAGAATTGAAAGGAGCAGCACTTGATAAGTTTCTTCTTCAGAAAAAAGGGAAGAAATGGGATGGGGTACCTGTTCCGAACGTTTCAATAAATGACCTTAAGCAAGAAACATTTGATTTTTTTCGTAAACGAGCTTTCAGAAGCCAAAGAATTGATGAAGAAAGTTTAGCTGACAGTAATGAACACCTTATTGAGAACCTTCAACTCAAAGAAGGTAAATTTCTTAAGAGGGCATCTATTCTGCTGTTTCACCCTAATCCTGAAAAATATATAACAGGAGCTTACATAAAAATAGGTTTTTTCGAAAGTGATAGTGATTTGAGATATCAGGACGAAATCCACGGAAATCTTTTTGAACAAATTGAAAGAACAACAGAATTACTTTTCACAAAATACATAAAAGCTTTGATTAGCTATGAAGGTCTGAATCGAGTGGAGACCTATGAATATCCGAGAGAAGCAATCAGAGAAGCATTATTGAATGCTGTTGCCCATAAAGACTATTCAGGTGGCGTTCCCATTCAAATAAGTGTTTATAAAGACAAATTAATGATTTGGAATGAAGGGCATCTTCCTGATGATTGGACCATTCAAACACTTTTGGATAAGCACTCATCAAAGCCATTCAACCCAGATATTGCAAATGCACTTTTTCGCAGCGGGTACATTGAATCTTGGGGTCGGGGTATTTCGAAAATGACAGAGCAGTGCTTTAATTTTGGACTTCCTGCGCCCTTGTTCTTTTTTAAAAGTTCGGGTTTTTGGGTAGAGTTTAGAAAGGATATTTATAACTACAATCAACTTAAAGACCTTGGACTTAATGAACGACAAATAAAAGCTGTGCTTTTCATAAAAGACAAGGGGAAAATAAATAACAGTGATTATCAGACTTTAAATGATGTTTCAAAAGCAACTGCTACGAGAGACCTTACTGAACTTGTTGAAAAATTCAAGGTATTGGACAGAAGTGGAGAAGTTGGAGCAGGAACAACCTATGTTTTGATTGGCTCATAATTGGCTCAATTGGCTCATAGGGCAAAACTAATAAGAGAAGTAAATGAACAGAGAAAAACACCGAAGCGATAACAGCGTGTATGTTAAATAGCGGGTTTAGTGCTAAATCAAAAGTCAATGCTTTTAATAAAAGTCAGTACCAAATCGAAAGTGAAGCGCTTTTTAATCCGCTACTTCTCAAACACGCAAAACGTTAGCTGCAACCTAACGACACAACACTCATACGTCTTGACATAGTAACAATTAGACGTTGAATGACTGTCCCATTTGGACTTCCAACTCAACGACAACATAAATTTTAGGTTCGGAGCTTCTACCCTGCCTCGGTTTTTGGGGATAGAAATTCACCGTCTTATGGACTTAGTTAAACGGTTTGATAATCATATCGCAAGACAATAACTAACATTTCGCAGAACAGAAAAAAATTTTTTTAAATTTGAGAGTTTAGACCAAGGGAAAATGAAACTATATGACTTAATAAAATCATACAATTGGCTTAGCGTTGAGCTGACCTTGCTAAAACTGTATCCCGACCAATACAGAATGCTTGACGAATACAGAAACGTTTATGAAAAACTTAAAGTAACCGAGCCAGCAGACTATAACGATTTAGAAATTATTTTGACAGAATACGACTGCGACCCAAACTTTGAGAGTGATAAAGAAACATACATTGACGTTTCAGGACAGAAAAAAATAGCAGACCCAAATGATATTACAAACGGTTACGCAATAGAGTTTTTAGAGTGGGACAAATGGCTCGGTATGGACTTAGCCACAGAGACAACTAAAAACTTTTCAGACTTAGAAATAATAGCTCATTGCCTTTACGAAATGACTTTTATTGACTATGATGAAGAAGCAATTCAAGAACAGTTTAAATCACTTAATGACAGAGTAGAAGAATATAAAAAACTAACAGACGAAGAAAAGGAGCAAAAAACAATATCGCTTGACGAACTCAAAAGACGACTTGATGAAAAGAAAGGCAGCAGCTAACTCGGGTTTTGTATCAGACGGGCGGACGTGGTTATATCAAGTTTTTTGCGTCAATCAACTATTGTACTTGGTTAACAGTTTTGTGCTCCGAAATCCGCCACTGCGCCAAGCTAAATCCCGTTGTGGTGCATGATAAAATGACCACCGATTTAAAAAAATCGTATCTTTAAGAAAGATTAAAAATATGGAAACTATTAGAGTTGATATATTGAATCCTAAGGCCAAAGCCCTTTTGAAAGACCTGGCAAATTTGGATTTGATAAGGATTAAGAAAGACAAATCTGAGAATGCTTTTTCTGAAGTATTGAAAAAATTCAGGAGTAAGTCAGATGCATCACCAAGTTCAAAAGATTTTTTAAAAAATCAGATATCAAAACACTTTTGACCCAAATTGAAACTTTTGGGGAATTAATAAAGGTGGAATCAAAAATCACAGCCTGTCCCGCTTATACGGGAACACCACAACATCACCTTGGAAGACAGCCTGCCTTTTTCGCGAGACAGGCGGGCGGTTTACTACAAAGTGAAAGTTTTGTATCTTTCTACTTCCTTGGTTGCGGAAGACAGTTGGGTGGATATATAGCGCTCGCCAGCAGGTAACCTTCACCGTTATGGCACATTGCAAAAGCAATTGGGATGTCCAAAATAGCGGAAGAAACAGGAATGAGTAGGCCCAGTTTGTATAAAGCCTTATCAACAGGATCTAAGCCTCAATTTGAAACCATAATGAAAGTATTGAAAGCTGTTGGTGGTCAAATAAGAATAAATCCTTTATACAAATGAAATTTTTAAAGTCATTTTTATTTCTATTTGCACTTTTAAGTGTCTTAAGTTGCTCCGTATCGAAAACCCAAAAGAAAGGGACTGTATCTCCGGCTGATTTCAATTACGAAACCGAATTCACTACAATAAAATCCACCATCATTGTTCCTGTGGAGATAAATGGGGTTTTAAAAAATTTCCTTTTTGACACAGGCGCTGATTTTACAGTAATCCAGCGGGATTCTACTATAGGGAAGATTTCAAAGGTCGGAGGAGCAACCAATCGGAAAGTGAAAATGGGAGGAGAATATGTCCCATCGATGAAAATAGGAAATGTTGATTTTAAAAATACCTTCGCCCAGAATGGAGATCTCGCCGGCTTAAAGGAACAAATCCCAAACTTTGGGGGATTGATTGGACAGCCCATCATCAATAAAGCGAATTGGTTAATTGACTTTCCCAACAAAAAACTACGAATCTCCAATCAAAAAATAGTTGACGAAGCTTTCAAACCAATCCGAATTAAAAGAGAGGGTGGTTCCCCGTATACCGATATCTCCATAAACGGAACGGAATATAAGGTTTTGATTGATTTTGGTTCATCTTCCGAATTTAATCTGCCCAAAGAATCCAAGCTCGCAAAGCAGCTCATGGAACAGTACGATTTTGAGGATAATGAAAGGGATAGGTTTACTATTGGCGGACTTCAAAAGATCAAGGAAAAAGTCGGCATAATGCCTTTGATAACATTAGGAGGGATGGATTTTAGGGAGGTGAAGACTACCATCAATGTTTCCAGTCAACCAAGAATAGGCATCGGATTTTTTAAGGACTGTGTAATCTATATTGATAGTTTTGAAAACACTTATAAAATAAAAAAATAGGGCTTTGTGGACACTCTGGAATAAAAGCTAAATGGACAGAAAAACATTTATCAAGAGTTCCTCTAGTAGCAGCGGGACCATTGACCCTAGCAGCCATGAAACTACAAGAATTGAATAAAATGACAGCACCCCTGGGCAGGACTAAAAAGATGCCTGTGCTGTTTTTGGGCCATGGCAGCCCCATGAATGCCATTGAGGAAAATGAATTTGTAACTGGATTCAGAAATGTAGCTAGGGATATCCCAAGACCCAATGCGATTCTTTGTGTTTCGGCACATTGGGAAACCAAAGGCACCTTTGTCACAGCCATGGAAAATCCCCCTACCATTCATGATTTTGGAGGATTTCCCAAAGCACTTTTTGATGTGCAATATCCCGCACCGGGCAGTCCTGATTTGGCAAGGGAAACCAAATCCCTCATCAGGAAAACTGAGGTAGGACTGGATGATAAATGGGGACTGGACCACGGGGCCTGGTCTGTCATCAAGCATTTGTACCCTCAAGCTGATATTCCGGTGATTCAAATGAGCATCGATTACCGTCAGACGCCCCAGTACCATTATGAACTGGCCCAAGAGATCAAATCATTGCGTGAAAAAGGTGTGCTCATTATAGGAAGTGGAAATATGGTTCATAACTTGGGTATGGTGGCATGGAGAAGGCTGAATGAAACATTCGGTTTTGACTGGGCTCTTGAGGCCAATGAAAGAATGAAATCATACATTCTTGATGGGAATCACTATGAATTGGTTAATTTCCGCTCTCAGGGAAAAGCCTTTGATTTGGCCATTCCTACGCCTGAACATTATTTACCACTCTTGTATTCATTGGCCTTGCAGGAAAAAAATGAGGAAATAAAATTATTCAATGATAAAGCCGTAGCGGGTTCGCTGACTATGACATCGGTGAAAATTGGATAAGAACAACTTTACCATAGCTTACGTGAATGTTAACAATTGGCCAACATTTTTCATTAGAAAAGATGAAATAGAATCATCACATGAGTAATTCATAAACAGCCATTGCGTCAAGTACCAAAAAGTAATAGAAGTGAAAAAAATATTGAGAATTGCATTATGGACCTTAGCCATTCTATTGATGGCAACAGGGAGTCTGGCATATTATGTCAGTAAACAAATGGGCAGTTTGGACGCTATGGAAGAACGGAAGGAAAGGTTCTCCGCACTGGATTATTATGATCCGGATAAAGATGAATTTATAAGTCCCGAGCCATTGCCCTATTTTCCTGAACAAACCACAGGGGGGAATCCAGGACCATTACGCTTCTTTAAAACTTCACCCAATGCACCCGGTTTTCCATTACCCAAACAGCTGATTACCAAAAGAGATTTTTCTGAAATCCCATCGGATTTTGCGGTATGGTGGTTAGGTCATTCCTCCTTTATTCTTGAGCTTGACGGGAAGCGTATCCTATTCGATCCGGTTTTTGGAAATGGAGGCCCCTTTCCCTTTATTTTGCGAAGGTTCGATGTGTCTCCAATCAAAAGAGAAGAACTGCCCGAGATAGATATAGTGATCATTACCCACGATCATTATGACCATCTGGAGGCGGCCACCATCAAATTTCTGGCATCTCAAAATATGGAATTCATTGTGCCATTGGGTTTGGGAGACAGATTACAGGATTGGGGCGTTCAGAAAGAAAACATCACAGAGTTAGCTTGGCATCAGGATAAGACTTCCGGTTCTTTGAAAATAACTGCCCTTCCCGGAATACACTACTCAGGAAGGAGTTTTAACGATAGAAACAAAACCCTCTGGGCCACTTTTGTTATTAATGGTGCAGACAAAAACCTGTTTGTAAGTGGAGATACCGGTTACGGCGGGCATCTGAAAGATATTGGAGAAAAATATGGTCCTTTTGACCTAGCTTTAGTGGAAATAGATGGCTGGAATAAAGGATGGCCTTTGACCCACCTTTTTCCGGATCAGGTCATTCAGCTTTGTCAGGATATTGATGCCAAACTCCTGTTTCCCATACATTGGGGGGTTTTTGATTTGGCACTACACCCTTGGGACGAATCGATTAAAATGGTGGCTGATCTGGCAGCAGCAAATGACATCGAACTTGTGACGCCCATTATGGGCGAAAAAGTTATTCCAGGATTGAGCCTTACCAATAATTGGTGGGAAAACCCAAAAATTGACAGCTAATCTGCGATGATTTGCTGTCAATTTTTCAGCTCCGTTTTTCATATTCCTTCAATCCATCTCATTGTAATTGTAAGGTGTAGGATCAAAAGTATCACCTTGGATACAGCCTAACTTTGTCCGGAGACAGTAGAGAGGTTCAGTGAAAATTGAAAACGCAGTATCTTTAAAAAGTCAGGAGTAGGCTGGAAGAGAACGGTTCCGAATGCCTACCAATTGTCAGAAAGGCCATCCCTTCGGGAGAGAGGTCCGCCAGCTATCAGCCTTGCGCGTTGTAGTTAATAATAATGAGCATGAAAAAAGATAAATTATTTTTAACATCTATTTTAATTCTATTCATCAGTTTTTCAGCTTGTGATAAGCAAGAGATTGAAGGCATAGGTCCAGAGGTTTCATTACCACCTGTACCAAACCACATCAAGGGGCCTTTTATTATTGAAGGAGCTGATATTCTAAAAAATGGTGTACCTATTTCATATAAAGGTGTAAATGCTATGCAGTCGTTTGGACTTGAGGATCCAGATTTGATGGAAGAATGGAAAATTGAGATAAGCCGTGAGTTTATTGGTAATTTAAGAGAGCAACCTATTTTTGGTAGCCCAATTCTGGGAAGAGATGATAAATGGTACCATCCATTACAGCGTATTGTTGATCAAAATCGATCTAAAAATATTATTACTATTCTTTGCCCATTTGGATGGGTAGATAACAAGGGTCAACAAATTTTATTTACAGGACTTAATCCTTCATCCCAGCCATTTTTTGAGGAATATAAATTAAAAATGAAGCAGCTTGCAGAACATTTTAAAGACCAGACAGATGTATGGATTCAGGTTTGGAATGAGCCCTATCATTGGGATAACCAAAATGGATACAGCCATGAACTTTGGTTAAACGATATGAAGGATATGGTGGATAATCTGCGTTGGGTTAATGGGTTTCATAATATCATCGTCGTACCTGGCAATGAACAGGGGCAATCTGAAAATGCAATTATAAGTCAAGGGAAAAAACTGACTGAAAACAGGTTCAATATTCTTTTCGATTTACATGCCTATGAAAAATGGCTTGTAAATACTGATGAAAACCAACTGATTTCAAGAATGGTAAAACTTAAAGATATGTCTCTGCCATTTATAATTGGTGAAGTTGGTGTTCAAAATGTTGGTGATGTCATGGAGGTAAGCCATTTTTTAATTGCTGCGCGTTCTGTTGATATTTCCGTTTTGGCATGGCTGTGGAATCGAAATGCTCAATACAATAATGCCCTGCTGAATGAGGATGGTCAACCAAACGCTACAGAAGCGAATAAATACTGGGGAGAAACCTATAAAAAATTTCTAAAAAGTGATAACTAGCTACATCACCGTACTTGTGGCAACAACTGGTAAAGCGGTAATTCGAAAGGCTATTCTCCTTCAATCCATCTTCCTGTATTTGTTAATTGTTGGATCAAAAGTATCACCTTGGATACAGCCGGCCTTTACTGGTAGACAGGTGGTCCGCTTAAGATATTAGGATCGAAACCAAAAAGGCAAATACACCTAAGCCAAACCCATACATGATGATTTGGTAAGAGTAGCCCAATAAATTATATTTTTGTTTTAAGATAACTCCTTGACTGTATAAGTCTATGATCATTTGTTCATAAATATTTTTTCTGGAACTTAACAATTCCTCCATTTTTTGGATGTATTCTGCCTGCGAATGATCGGCGATAACACCAAAAAAGAGTAAACTTTGCTTCTCGGAAACCATAGTTTTCCTATGCTTTTCCAGAATTTTGGGTTGTGCAGCCAATATCGCTAAGATAGCAGATGCAAGACAGGATAGAATGATGATCAACACCGGTATAATAATGCTAAATCTGTAGAAATCTATTTGGTCTGTCACTACCCCATAACCCGATATGGCAATTATGGAGGATATGATCACAGTATTGATACTGATGATAATATTTGCCTTATTATCAATGATCTGCCTTAAGTTAGTTTGGTTGCGATAAGTGGTACGGAAAAGTGTCTCCCTTTCCCTTCCGGATTTTTTTTCATGGATTTCGTTTTCCATTATTTACTTAAAATATTATTTCTATTAAAAGGATCAATACCATTGGTATTGCTTGTGAATATACCATATTAAGGTTATTTTTTTTAAATAGGATTGTGTATTTTTATTATCCAATAAGCCATAAAATATCCACTTCTTCAACCCAGCCAGTGCCATGGCTACAAGCATTCATAAAATAATAAGTGCAAGCCTATGTATTTTGATTTTGAATACAGGCCAGCTGTTTGCTCAATCACCAAAATTGTTTGAAGGAGACAATATTATTTCCATGAGGATCTCTGGGGATTTGCAGGATTTATTGGATGACCGCACAGGCAAGGCTGAATACAGACCCATAAACCTTTCGTATTTCAGTGGAGAGGCAGATGAAATAACTATGCCTATTCGGGCCAGGACCAGGGGTCATTTTCGAAGAATTAAGGGTAACTGCTCCCATCCACCCATCCTATTGCGTTTTTCGAGGTCGGTGAGGGAAGGGACTATATTTGAAGAGCAAAGAAGGATGAAACTGGTATTGCCATGTAAGGGTGATAAATATGTATTGCGGGAATATTACGTCTACAAACTGTATAACCTAATTACTCCCAATAGTTTCAGGGCTCAATTGGTAAAAATAGAGCTGGATGATGAGGTACTGAAGCCAAGATTGAGAGGGCCTTTTTATGGAATTTTATTGGAAGAGGAGGATCAGATGGCTGCCAGAAATAGCAGCATTTCCATTGAAAGGCGGCTAATTAGGCCCGAACATACCGATTCAACCCATTTTTTGAAGATGGCTGTGTTTCAATATTTGATCGGTAACACAGATTGGTCAATACAATACAGGCAAAATATCAAGCTTATAGCGGCTGATTCCTTATCTAGCGTAATACCCGTTCCATACGATTTTGATCATGCAGGTATTGTGAGGGCACCTTATGCCAAACCTGCACCGGAACTCAATTTGAATACAACCAGAGAAAGACGGTACAGAGGCTATTGTATAGAAGATATGGTCCGTTTTGAGGAAGTTTTTCAGCATTTTAAGGAAAATAAAGAGGGTTTCTATTCACTCTTTACCAATAGTGAGTTTTTAGACCAAAATTATATACAATTTACAATCAGATACCTGGATGATTTCTACAAAACACTGAATGATCCTATTAAGGCGCGTAAGGAATTCCAATATCCCTGTGATAAAGATGGGACAGGGCATATCATCATAAAGGGGCTGAGAAATTAGCCAACATTATTTTTAATGTCCCATGGAATTTTCACAAGAAAATACCGGGAAGAAAAGCAGTAAGTTCCATCATTCGAATTAATAAGCAAGAACTATGAGAAAACTGTCCTATACTTTGTTTATCCTTATTGCGGCTTTTTCGTTTTCGTATCCTCTTGCTTTGGCACAAGATGTAATTCAAGCGTCAATTCCTTTACCTAAACAAGGAAAGGTGTTGTTCCTGGGCAATAGCATCACCTATGCAGGGCAATATATCCAACAATTCAGCACGGCTTTATTGCTAAAGGAACCAAATCATGGGTTGGAAATTTTGAACCTCGGATTGCCCAGTGAAACCGTTTCGGGATTATCTGAGGAAGGTCATGCTGGAGGTGAGTTTCCAAGACCGAACCTTCATGATAGGTTGGGAAGAATTTTAGACCAACTATCGCCAGACCTTGTGATTGCCTGCTATGGGATCAATGATGGCATATACCTTCATTTTGACCATAAGAGGTTTCAACAATATGTGGAGGGAATTAATAAGCTTCATGAAAAAGTGAGTCAGTCGGGAGCAAGACTCATCCTGCTGACTCCTCCTGTTTTTGATCCTGTTCAAGGTGAGGCTTACGCAGAAGTAATGCATTATTATGCCAACTGGTTGATTGAACAAAGGGTAGAAAAGGGATGGGAAGTCATAGATATCCACTGGCCTATGTTTGAAATTTTGAGGAAAAGTAGAAAGGCTGATCCTGAATTCTACCTCGCCAAAGACGGAATTCATCCCAATGAGCAAGGACATTGGTTAATGGCCAGAGAACTTTTGAAGGCTTTTGAGGTTTACAGGGATCCTTTCCCTGATGTGCCTGATGATTTTTTTACATCCTATGCACAAGCTGATCGGTTATTGGAGTTGACCATGGAAAGGATGAGTATTTCGCGAGATTATTGGTTGGAAAAAATAGGTCATGAAAGGCCTGGACTGAGAGCTGCATTGCCTGAAGATACATTCAGTGATAGCTTTTTAAGGTTAAACCATGAAATCAAGGAAACCCTGCGGCTAGCCATTGAATTTTAATTTTGCAAAACTCCTCAACGCACAATACGTTAATCTGAAAAGAAAACCATTGTTAAAATAGTCTCCTGACGTATGAAAATTCAACTTGCGTTAATTTTACTTATTGGCTTTTTAAGTGCCTGCATTGCTTCTAAGCAAGAGCAGTATACCCAATCCTTATCCTCTATTGAAAGTAATATAGTCTCAGCTACTCAGGAAGGGGAAAGCAGTCTTCGTGTTTCAATTACTGAGCAGGAGGATAATCCCTCTACCATAGTTTTTGTGGCATTGCACGATCGCGATGCCAATGTAAGAATGGAAGCAGTGCGAAAACTGACTGACCAAACGGTCCTTGCAACAGTCGCACAGAAAGATCCCAACGAAGAAGTAAGAAAAGTAGCGGTAGCGCAATTGACCGATCCATCCACTCTAGCGAAAGTTGCAATGAATGACAGGGATGCCAATGTGAGAGGAATGGCTGTACGGAAATTGCTTGACCAATCAGTCATTTCTTTGATAGCATTGAATGATAAGAGCGATGAGGTAAGGAAGGTGGCTGTGATCCAATTGACAGATGAATTGACCTTAGCCGCTGTAGCTCAAAAGGATAGAGATGCTGATGTCAGAAGATCTGCTACAAGGAAAGTGAAAGATGAATCGGTGCTTTCATCCATCGCACTTAATGATAGCGACAGGGAATTGAGGAAGTTGGCTGTTGCATTGCTCTCCAATCAATCAGTTTTGTCCGCTGTTGCGTTGGCAGATAGGGATGCCGATGTAAGAAAATCAGCTGTCAGAAAATTGACAGATACTTCCGTTCTATCTTCTATTGCCATGAATGATAGCAGTGAAGAGGTAAGGAAGTTGGCATTGATGCAGTTGCAGTAGATTTCTTTTTTTCGATGGTTAAAAATCACTACTTAAAGGGAGTATTTTCTGATTTTGCTACAATTGAACATTCCATTAACTTTAAGACTTTCACACCATGAGGGTAAGTAAATCCATGTTGGACAAGGAATTTGTGGAAAAGTATTTTTATTGATCAGTTTATATCCATCCCATTTTTACTTTTTCTATCCCTTGAGGGGTATTTCTTAAGTCCTAACCACTTCAAAATCACATTTATTTCTTATATTCAAGAATATCGTTAAATCCGAATGATGCATTAAAGTCTCGTAATGACTTGTGCGCCTCGGCGTAGAAGCTATAATGCATATTTCGGGTTAAAGGACAGTCCAAAATAAGGATCCTACTCCTAAGCTGCTTGGATCAATTCAGTCCTTAGTTAAAATCCTGGAAAACTTTATTGTGGGATAATCCTGAAACCCCTGCATGTAGCAAAAAAAGTAAGGCGGGAAAACCGAAAACGCAGAGTAGGTATTGTATTGTAACATGAGTAATTCCAAAAATTTTATTGTTTTAGTATGGATGATTTTTGTGGTCTTTTCTAATCAGGTCAGTGCACAGGAAGGACCGGTCTTGGATTGGTCAAACTTTGACTTTGTTTCAGGGGACGAAATAATTTTTGAAGATAATCTCGAAGGTGAACGCAATGGGGAATTTCCAAGCAAATGGGATTTGGCCAATGGCACAGTAGAAAATGCTGTTTTGGATGGGGAAAATGTCATCATGTTTATCAACACCAATGCCAACAGTACGGGAGGTATAGTCCCATTGATAAGTAATAACTCAGAGGATTACCTGCCCGATGATTTTACCATTGAGTTTGACGCTTATTTTGATGAGCCGGGAAGATCATACCGCTTGTTGTTTTTTGACGGGAAAAACCAAGTCAGATTGAATAGAACGGTCAACCCCCGGACAAGTCATTTGGATGACAGGATTCAGATTTCACAAAACTCCGCAACGTATGGCAACAGTACTTCTTATTATCAAGGTTTTGATCAACGGTCCAGTACAGATAATTCGGCCTCTGCTCCAGGCTGGAGACGGGTATCAGTATCATTTAATCAGAGGGCATTGAAGGTTTATTTGGATGAGGCGAGGGTACTCAATATCCCCAATATGAGTTTTACGCCAATAGGACTTACTTTTTCTTTCCATAACCCAAGAGGTGGCTTCCAAGGATATATGAAGGACATTAGGATTGCCAAAGGAGCCGTTCCCCTTTACGATAAAATGGTAACGGATGGCAAGATCGTTACCACAGGGATCCGCTTTGATGTCAATAAGGCTACATTGAGGCCAGAAAGCTATGGGGTGCTTAATGAAATTGTGAAATTGATGAACGAAAATCCGGATCTGAACTTCAGTGTGGAAGGGCATACAGACAATACCGGCAGTGAAGGCCTTAATCAAACCTTATCAGAAGCCAGAGCAAAAGCAGTCATGGAAGAAATGATACAAATGGGAATAGCTGCTTCAAGGTTAAGTTCTGTTGGACATGGGCAGTCCACACCTGTAGCCAGTAATGACAGTCCTGAAGGAAGGGCAGAAAACAGGAGGGTGGAATTTGTAAAGTTTTAACCCGAATTTTAAGAAATTATTCAAAAGGGTTAAAAAGGATATTACACATCATGCTAGATGTCAACACTTGATACCGGTCCATAACCGATGATATATGCTTCACGGAGTCCAATAGCATGTCAAGGCCTTTTTGGTATCTTTACAATAGATCGGATTTACATCAGCAAATTCACCTTTCAATTTGGTGAAAGAAAACAATGATTAAGCGATCAAAAAAAAGGACCGGGTAAATCAGGTGCATTCTTTCTATTGAATGAAAAAAACAATTGAAACGGAAAGGCTTTGGATAAGGCCAATTGGGATAGATGACCATGCTTTTATGTATAAGTTGGTCAATTCCGAAGGATGGCTAAAATACATCGGTGATAGGGATGTAACCAATTTGGAAGCTGCCAAGGAATATATTCAGGCTATTTTGAAAAAGCCGGATTTCCATTATTATGCTTTGGATCGAAAGCTGACGGGGGAATCCATTGGAATAGTCTCATTTATCAAGCGTGAGCGCCAAGAGCATCCGGATTTCGGTTTTGCCTTACTACCGGAATTCCAAAAACAGGGCTTTGCCCATGAGTCCAGCCTTGGCTTTTTAAAGGCAATACAGGAGGAGTTTGATTATCCTGAAATATTGGGAATTACACTGTCCTATAATTTGGCTTCTATCAAACTGCTGGAGCGCTTAGGCTTTCAGTGGACCATGAATAAATCTGAAAATGGTGAAATTTTAGCTGTTTTCTCCCTATGCAAAAACACAGCTAATCAGTGATTTAGATTAAATAACCCATATTCTAGACAAAAAAATATTTATCTTAATATCAGTTTCAGGTAAGCTCAACTTTGACCAAACCATATCGCTTAACTTCACCATAATGGATATTGAATTAAACCCCCAAGTAGACAAATACCTGATTGATGGTTGTATGCGATGCAAATATGGGGGGACTCCTCAATGCAAAGTACGCAGTTGGGTTCCCGAATTGGAAGCCCTTAGACAAATCGTTTTGGAAACTGGTTTGACTGAGGAGATCAAATGGGGTGTTCCGGTGTATACCAAAAATGGGAAGAATGTTGTGACCATCAATGCATTAAAGGCCTCTGCCAATATCGGATTTTTCAAAGGCGTTTTGATGAAGGATCAGCAACAGCTCCTTTCTCAACAAGGAAATATTCAGGATTCCAGGATTATCAGATTTGTTCATGTAGATGACATAATTCGCCAGGAGGAGGTATTGAAATCCTATGTACAAGAAGCCATAGCCATAGAGGAAAGTGGTCAAAAAGTGGAGAAAGTAAAGAACCCAGAGCCTTTACCGGAAGAATTGAAGCTAGCATTTGAGGAAGATCAGCTGTTCAAGAAAGCGTTTTATTCCCTGACCCCTGGGCGGCAGCGGGCCTACATCATCCATTTTTCTCAACCTAAGCAAGGTGCGACAAGAATTTCAAGGATTGAAAAATATAAAGTTCAGATTTTGGAAGGCGTAGGGCTGCATGATAAGTACAATTCAGGAAAATAAAATTGATGTTTTTGAATTAGAATTTATTCTTTCTTCTTCATCATAAACTTTAAAGGCCCTTGCTCAAAAGACATTTCCTCTGTTTCGGGAAAGAATTCTAGGGAAAGATTGGCCATTTTAAACACAAACTTATTATCTTCCTCATACTCCAAAGGAAATTCAGGTTGGCCCGTAGCCTGGGCCATCAAACTCATATGTTCTCTTCTGATTGTGATATCCAATGGGAATCCAGGTGCTGCGTAAGTACCCGCCATTTTATCCAATTCCTCTTCTGTTAAAGAGATGTCTTTAAACACTGGAAGCTCAAATTCCTTTCCAAAAAAAGCACTTAAAACGGCGATAGATATCTGATTGGGATCAAAGCTAACCCCATTTAAGGTAAGGCAATAGGCTAAATCTCTTTCAGGGAAATAGCTAAGGTTGGACCTAAATCCGTCAATTCCTCCGTCATGCCCAAAAGCAAAATCTTCATAGAAAGGTATTTTGAAGATACCTCTTCCATAATTGTCTTTAATTTCCGTCATAGAAGAAAGGCTTTCTTCAGAAATTATTTTTCCTTGCATCAAGGAACGGATAAAGTGGCTTAAATCCTGAGGGGTAGAAACCACAGCACCGGCCCCTAATGGAATAGACATATCGGTAATGGACTCTTGGATCCATTTTCCCGGAAATTTGTAAGAATTTACCTCTCCATTTTCTGGTGAAAAGGCTTTACCCACGTAGGTATTCTCCAAACCTAAGGGTTTGGAGATGATTTTAGCAAGAAGCTCGCTGTAGGGTTTTTGATAAATGTCCTCCAAAACCCAAGTCAACAAGACATAATTGGAATTACTGTATTCCGCTTTACTTCCTGGTTCAAAAACCCTTCTCCCCTTTAAAATAATGCTGTACAGATCCTCCCTATTTTTTGGTTCAGTATTCCAGGACAAATAATCAGGTTGGGAGGTCAGGCTAAAAATCCCACTTCTGTGATTCAGTAAGTCGCTGATGGTAATCTCGTCTGCTTTCTCTAATTCCGGGAAAAATTTGTCAATACTCTGACCAAGATCAAGCTTTCCTTCTTCAATTGTCTTAAAAATTAAGGTTGAAGTAAAGGTTTTGGAGATAGATCCTGTTCTAAACTTGCTTTCTTGATCTATGGCTTGCTTCTGTTCTCTATCCGCATAACCAAAATTTCTATAATATACCACCTCTCCATTTTGCATTAGCATCACAGACCCCATAGCCCTATCTTCTCCTTCTATTAGATCAAAGTATCGCTCCAATTTTGTTTTATCCCAATCTTGGGAAAAAAGGTCCTGAAAACTAAAGAGCGAAAAAATCAATAAGAGTGTAATTGCTTTCATGATAAATGAGATTTGGCCCATAAATATATAAAACTTACCCCATGTTAGAGGGAAGTTTATCCTGACTTATTCGTTTTGGTTAATCCAATCTGTCTCTCTCTTCTGTGCTGCCACTTCTGCTGGCGACCCTGAAGCTTTCACCCCTTGCAAATTTGTATCTAAGGGTAAATCTTACCCCTTGGGTACTTCTGTATTGTCTAAACTGAGTATCTATTTTGTCAAATTGTACATCAGCACGGATAATCTGGGTAGCAAACAAATCAGTTCCATTAACCGTCAATGTCAGTTTTTCTTTCATGAAACTTTTGGTTACCCCTGCATCTACCCAGCCGAAACCTTTGATGGTGGCCTGTCCATATTGAGCTGGGCCAATATACATACCCATCAACTCTGCCTTAAAGCCTCCCGGCAAGTTCATGGTATGCTGAGAACGGATCATGAAAGAAGTCTGGGAGACATCCAATAGGGCATCACCAATCATAGATTTCCACTTAGAATTGGTCAATTGAAGCATGTTGCTTGTATTCCACCAAGGCCTAATTTCCACTGGAATCATGGCCCTAACATTGAATACATGTGATTTATCCAAATTGTCTGTAAAGGTGGTCGTCGTTCTGCTTTCCTCATCCTGAGTAAAGATTTGCTGGAATACATCTGTGGTCATGGAGTACCCAAGGGTAAACTGATAAGCACCTTTCAGGACATGGTTCATTTCAAAGTTGTGCGCATACTGAGGTCTTAAGTGCGGATTGCCTACTTCAGTGGTCAAAGGATCAATGTAGTAAATGAAAGGATTCAACAAACGATAGTTTGGACGACTGATTCTTCTATTCGCATTGTAGATGATTTGATAATCTTTATTCACCTTTTGCTGCACATATAGGCTGGGAAAGAAGTCTATATACCTTTGTTTATTTATCTGATCCAATGTTACAGAGGTACCTGTGATGTCCGAATATTCCGTTCTTAGGCCTGCCTGAAAGCTTACTTTTTCAGAAAACTTGCTTTTGTAGGAAGTATAGGCCGCCAATACATTTTCTTCATAGATAAACCTGTTGCTGTTAGGATCCGGCTGGAAGGGTTCCTCTTCTATTGCCCGGCTCAAATCCAGGTTGTTATCTGATTTTACCCAGCTTCCTTTCAATCCCGCCTCAAGGACTCTGCCCTTACCTAAGGGTCTGATGAAATCAACCTTGGCCGTAAAGATGCTATAATCCATATCATTGAGGGTGAGGATAAAATCCCTTGCCGATAGGTTTTCATCTTCATTGATCCAGTTACTATTGGATAGCAGAGAAGTAGAAGAAGAAACCATTTTGGTAAAATCAATATCTGAGGTAAGTTTGGTTCCCAGGGAATCCAATATGCCTACATAATGGAAGTTACCAAATAGCCTTTTATTATGGGAATCAGAATCGTTATTGGACCTTAAGAAGAATAAATCTTCTGTACCCGGGTTGTTGATTTCTGTTAAAGATTTCCCTAAATCCTCTCCATTATATTGAGAGGCCTGCACGTTGAAACCTACGCTGTGGTTTTTATTGAATTCATAATCTGAAGCCCCATTGAAGAAGAAGCTTCTGTTGTACATGCCAATGTCAGAACGCTGCTGAAAATTGGAAATGCCTTGATCTAATTGGAAATTCCTTTCAATATCCAGTTCATTGAGGAAGTTGAATTCATTGTAATTCAAACTGGCCTGATTCGTCCACTTTCCTTTTTTTACGTTGACAGAAACCCCGGCATTAGGACCATATATGCCATTGTACATGCCGCCTACATGGGCATTGCCGAAGATACCATCAATATTGTTTTTCTTGAGAACAATGTTGATCACACCAGCGCCACCCTCTGCGTCAAACCTGGAGCTTGGGTTATTGATGATTTCTATGCTTTTGATATTATCTGCCGGCATAGAACGAAGGAAGCTTGCCAAATCATTGGCGCTCATATAGGTTTGTCTATCATTGATCATGACCAAAACTCCTGATCTGCCATTGAGGACAATATTGTTGTTTTCGTCTACATAGACCCCTGGTGACCTGGAGATGACATCCAATGCAGTATTGCCTTCTGCCATGACGGTACCCTCTATGTTTACTGTGGTTTTGTCAGCCTCTACGATGATTTCAGGTCGCGTGGCCCTAATAGTCACCTCCGATAGGCTATTGGCTTCCTCTTTGATTTGGATGATGCCAAAGTCTTTATTCAATCCTGGTTTGATTTCAAAAGGCTCAGACTGGAAGGTTTCAAAGCCTATGGAGGAGACCATCAGTCTCACTTCTCCGCTTAGGGCACTTTCAATTAAAAAGGTGCCATCTTCTGCACTGACCGCCCCGGTCAGTAATGCCCCTGATTTGGCATCCATAAGGGCCACATTGGCAAAAGGAAGGAATTCACCCTTTTCATCGGCTACCCGACCTGAAATGTGGGCAAATTCCTTGGCAGCTAGGTGGCTTATTCCCAAGAAGAAGCTAAAAACTGCTACAAATAACTGGGTTGAGATTTTCATAATAGTTGGTTTTGTTCGTGTGCTGTACTCTCCTTTATGAAAATCCGGTGCCAGAAGCCAAAATGTTTTTTAATGCGTTGAAAAACAACTGTTTAAGAAATATTTGAAAAAGGTATATGTCCCGAAACCGTACAATCTTACCGTCCGATTAAGTTACAAAAAAACGCCCCAGGAAAAATCCTGAGGCGTTAACCAATCAATTAAAAACACTTAAATTAATTATTTTGCAGCAGCATATCTTTTGCTGACCTCGTCCCAGTTTACCACATTCCAAAAGGCAGCCACATAATCAGGTCTTCTGTTTTGATAGTTCAGATAATATGCATGCTCCCATACATCAAGCCCCATGATTGGTGTACCAGGACACTCTGCCACGTCCATTAAAGGGTTGTCCTGATTAGGAGAAGAGCATACACAAAGTTCTTTCTTTTCATCTATACAAAGCCAAGCCCAGCCTGATCCAAATCTGGTAGCTGCGGCCTTGTTGAATTCTTCTTTGAAAGCATCAAACGAGCCAAACTTTGCATCAATGGCCGCTGCCAATTCACCTGTCGGAGTACCTCCACCATTTGGCGACATGATTTCCCAGAAAAGGCTGTGGTTGTAGTGACCACCGCCATTATTTCTAACAGCAGCATTGGAGCCAGCTACTTTCATCAGTTCTTCCAAGCTTTTGTTTTCCATGTCAGTGCCGGCAATGGCATTGTTTAGATTGGTAACATAAGCATTGTGGTGTTTGCCATGGTGGATTTCCATCGTACGCGCATCAATATGTGGTTCAAGCGCATTTAAATCGTAAGGTAATTTTGGTAGTTCAAAAGCCATTTTTTAAAAGGGTTTATGGTGAAACATAAAATTAATTCTTCATTTGAATACATCATACCAACCAAATTGACTGAAAATTGGTTCTAAAAAGCTCAAAAAGGATTTAATTTCTTAGCTTTTTAAAGAAGTTGTCCAAGAGTTCCTTGGATTCTTTGGCCATTAAGCCATATTGTACCTTTGTTTTTGGATGTAAAATACCCTTCCCAAGTAAGGAAAAGCCCCTTTTTGGATCAGATGCACCATAATATAATTCTCCCAATTGTGACCAAAAACCGGCACCGGCACACATCACACAAGGTTCTAAAGTAACGTACAATTTGCATTCCGGCAGGTATTTCGCTCCTAAGGCATTGGAAGCTGCTGTAATGGCCAATATTTCAGCATGTGCGGTTACATCCCTTAACTTTTCTGTCTGATTATAGGCTCTGGCAATGATTTTATTTCTGCAAACAATCACCGCACCTACGGGAACCTCTTCTTCCTCAAAAGCAATTTTGGCTTGCTTCAAAGCCTCATTCATAAAGTATTCGTCTGAATATAAATCCATAGCACAAATTAAGGCTAATGCATGAAAAAAGCGCAGGCTTTTTTCAAAACCTGCGCAAGCCTTTTGTTTGAAATGTTTTTAACGAAACAAATCCATGATTTCATTTCGGACACCTTCATTTATAATCAGTGCCAGTATCAAAGATACCAAAAGCCCAATGGCTGCTTTTGTAATGTCTCTTCTGGCTAAGGAGTAAGCCCTGAAAATCCTTGCTTTCCTTTTGCTCAGTTTTTTGGATTTAGCCAAAGCTATAGCCAGTTCCCTACCGCCCAGCAATCCTATAAATACCCAAGTTGTACTCATGGGGACATTGCTCAGCATTTTGAAATAAAAGAGGATGATGGCATATACGAAATCAACGAGGGTGGCTGCCCGCACATCTGTTACTTTGGTTTTTTCATTGACAATACCCTGAATTCTATCTCCTTTAAGGTAAAACAAAAAACCTAATCCCAAGAAAATAAAACCCGTGTAGCCTATAAATTCCCAGGTATTTAGCTGCCTGGGTAAAAAGACGGCAATATTGGCAGCATCCTGCATGATCCAAACAGCCCAAAGGGTACCGGATGTGATCCATTGAAGAATGTACCAGTAAGTTTTGGCTTCTCCTTTTAAAAAATTCTTTACAAATCTTTCCACCAAAAACCAGACGATGATGGCTATAAAAAACGCTAAGAGATAACCCAAAAAACTCTTTTTCATGACGTCCAAAATGGTACCTGCCTTGTAGGTAAACACATTCAACAAAAGGAAAGTAGTAGAAACCGGCATCCTAAGACGGGTCATGACCAGGAGGACAATGGGCGCTGCCAGCTGAAGAAATACAAAATTTTCTGGGGCCTTATCCAAACCGGGAACCTGAAGTCTCTGATAACTTACATCCCCTTGGAAGGTAAACCAGCTATAGGTAACAGTGGCGACAAATATGAGGCCCATGAACAACCATAACCAATACCATTTTCTTTGGTGGTTGGAGGCAATGAATGTGCCGATGGTCTGAATACTGTCATTGGCGATGGCCGAATAGGCAGCCAAAGCAAAGCCAAACCACATCGCCAAGTAAGTGTAGGGTGTGATCATCCCTGCTATGGAGATCAATATACAGATGACAAGTAAAAAAGTTTTTTCTTTTTTGGTAAAATCAAAAAGTGTGTAAGCTACCTTTGAAAGGGCATCCTGATTAATGTTTTGGTCTTTGAGTTTGGCCATAAAGTTGGTCTATATCTATCCTAAACCGCTACAAAGGTAAAGAAGATTCTTTGGCTTAAATGTTAACAAATTGTTAAGAGATTGATTTTTTCTGCAATTTTTGGTCCTGAAAGCAATAAACTATCGTAACAATATCCAGAGATCAGGTTAAAATTAGATAAAAGGATCAAAAAGACTAATGGTTTTCATCGAAAATCTTGATTTTTGCATTGAGTTTGCCGTAATGTTAACAAAATCTTCACATTAAAGTCCTGTAATTTACTTTCCTGTACCTTTATTTTGCACCTTGATATATTGAAGTCTGACCCACGTTGGGGGTTTTCTATAAATGAACAAAAGCATTCAGCCCCGTACTTATTCCAATAAGGTAATTTCGATAATTATTACACTTTTTGGGCTCTTGTTTTTTATGTTTTCCATTGACTTGTTGACGGTCAGTATGACACAGATCAACAATGATTTTGCTTCACAACTTTTTGTAGCCACCAATAATCCTTTTGTAGGATTGTTCATTGGTTTGTTGATGACCGCTTTGATCCAAAGCAGTTCGACAGTTACTGCCATGGTGGTGGCCGTAGTAGCTTCAGGTTCATTAACTTTAGGACAGGCTGTACCAATAGTCATGGGAGCCAATATAGGTACTACCATCACCAGTACTCTGGTTGCTTTTTCATTTATCATGAAAAAGAATGTCTTTAAAAAGGCATTGGCAGCTGGTGTACTTCATGATGTTTTCAATATTCTCACCGTGATGATATTGTTTCCTTTGGAGGTCTATTTTGGATTTTTAAGTGAATCAGCATCTTATCTAACAGCAACTTTTTTCGACTTGGGAGATGATTTTGATGGAAGTTATGCTTACAATGTGCTCCTTACCAGACCAATTACCCTTTGGTTGGTCAATTTGATTCAGCAGCCTCTGATCGCACTGATTGTTGCTGTGGTATTGGTTTTTGTCTCTATCAAATTTTTATCTCAAGCGGTAATGCGGGCGTTTATGTCTGATAATTTGGATAAGATCAATAAACATATTTTCCAGAAGCCATTTTTTTCTTTTGTATATGGCGCATTTTTTACCGCTGCGGTACAGTCCAGTACGGTGACTACCTCCATCATGGTGCCTGCAGTGGCCAACAGAAAAGTATCCTTGGTAAAGGCCTTCCCTTTTATTATTGGAGCTAATATCGGGACTACGATTACAGCTTCCATTGCCGCCATTTATAAAACAGATGCCGCCATAAGCTTAGCCATTGTCCATGTCTTATTCAATTTGATCGGGGCGCTCTTGTTTATGCCTTCATCGGCAATACGGAACATTCCGGTTAAAATTGCCACATTTTTGGGAAATGAATCCACAAGAACCCGTTTTGTGGGTTTTGCCTATATCTTGCTGACCTTTTTCATCATTCCATTTTTATTGATTTATTTCAATAAAGATGGTGATATCCATGAAATGAGCCAGGCACACAAACATCCAAAAACTGAAATTCAAAAAGAAAGGGAAGATTAAACTTCCCCAGATGCTTCTACAATCAAAGAGCCGGAACTTGTCCCTATCCTGTCGGCCCCGGCCTCTATCATTTTTTTGGCTTGTTCGTAAGTTTTGATTCCCCCACTGGCTTTTATTCCCACACTGCTGGGTAAGGTATTCCGCATCAGTTTGATATGTTTTACCTGGGCCCCTTCAGGGGCAAATCCTGTGGAGGTCTTCACGTAATCTACTCCTGCATCGGCACAAATTTGACAAGCTTTTACAATTTCGGCCTCATTCAGATAGGCAGTTTCAATGATTACTTTCAGGATGCGTTCCTGGTCATGGCAGAGTTTGGCCATCTGCGCCAGTTCTATCTTCGGCCAATTCATTCCAGCTTTAAAAGCTGTGGTAGACCAAACTACATCGATTTCATCTGCCCCGTTTTTGATGGCCAGTTCTGTTTCAAATACCTTTGTTTCTGTCATGTTATAACCTAGCGGAAAGCCAACAACAGTTACCAGCTGAAGCGGCGCATCACCCAACTCCCTTTTTGCTTTTTTTACCCAAAATGGGGGTACACAAATACCTACAAAACCGTATTTTTTGGCCTCTTTTACCAAATTTTCAATGTCTGCATCCGTGGTTTGTGGTTTCAGTACCGTCTGTTCAATATATCGCGCTATATTTTTCATGGTCAATCCTTTTATCTTTCATTAACATAATCCTTTAAATACATGAAGTCCAAAGTCAGGTCGCCATCCCTGGCAATGGTGGCTTTTTCCAAAATGAGGGATTGGGGCTTCAACAATTCAGGAATAAAGTATTCAGACAATTGTTCTCCAAATTCCTCCGAGGCATTCCTCGGGAGTTCGGTGGGTAAGTTATCAATCGCCATCACAGATATACTCTGTTGTTTTCCAAATGCCGGCAAAACCGAAAAGCTGTCCCTGTCAATATCATAAACAGGGTCTATGATGGTGGAAGCTTTTACCGTGGTAGGTACAGACCCATCAATATCGCAAGTGATATCGGCAATGACAGAAATGTTAAACTCTTCCGATTGGATATCTTCCCTTTCAAATAGCCTTGGGGCCTTATGGTCCCAGTAAGCGGCTGCCATCAGGATATCGCTCACTTCTGCATATTTCAAAAAATGGCTTTCATACTTTTCAGGATTTTTGTAGAATTCTTCCCTGTCAAAACCGCCATCTGTCTTTCTTCGGTTGTAATCTGAGGAACCCAGTATCGTAAATACGGGCTCCTCATAATATTGGTGTAAAAATTCCTGAGTGGATACCTCTTTGATGCCTACTTTTTTCAATACTTCTTCCACACCTTTTCCCACTCTGCCCTTGCCTGTTACGACAATTTTTATTGGAGGAAGCTGGACCTTTTCCAGTTCCTTATCCATTTCGTTTCGGTCAAAACAAGTATATGCCCGCTTCAAATCATACAGCCCACTTTTTTGGCCATAGGTCCACAAACCATTGTAAGCACCTACAATACCTGCCCAGCGACCAAATGCCACCGTTCTTTCCCCTTTTTCATTTTTGAGCAACTCATAATCCAATAATTGGATGTTATTTTCCAAAATATGCTGAAGCATCCTTCGGTTAGAGGGCTGTTTTTTGATGGTATGGGAAAAAAACACATAGGTTTTATTGGGTATCAATTGGGCAATAGGCACTTCTTTGATCCCCATCAATATATCGCAAAGCGCCATGTCCTCATGCATCAGGATACCGGCCTCCTTGTATTCTTCATCATTGTAACATCGAATGGCGCTAGGCTCCACGACAAATTCAATCTGCTCAGGATATAGCTGCTGTAGCTTTTTTATCTGGCTTGGGGTAAATGCTACCCTTTTGTCTTGAGGAATTTTTCCCTCCCTAATTAATCCTATCTTCATGATTTTGGGTTTGGTGCTTCAAATTAGGAAAAGGAGTTCAATCAAAAAACTACTAATCACAAAAGTAATTAATCTGGAACTAAGTGGACAGATTTTACGATTGATAAGCTATCTAGGGCTTGCTGAAAAAGTCTCAGGTATGCCAGCTTCAAAGCGGGTGAATGAAGATGTATGCTTATACTTCGAATGAGCCCAATGAAGAAGATGGTATGCCTGAGGCTAGCTTGAAAATTTCAAAATTCGAAATTTTCAAGTGCACACAAATCAAACTAATCATTTAATAAGTTTGCACCTGCTTAAAAAGACAACTCTTAATAAATCGGGTATTCATCAAAATTTAAAGAAATTATTCTCCAATTGGCGTTTTTCAGCACGCCCTATCTAAAAGACAGATTTATTATGGCATATTTTAACCTCGTCTTTCTTTGGGCCATCTTTTATGGCTCGCACACCTTTTTGGCCAATCTGGATTTTAAGCATTGGCTGAGGTCAAAGCTGGGAAATGCCTATAAAAGATACCGCTTGGTTTATTCCTTATATTCCACCGTTTTCTTCTTGTTTATCCTGATCTATGGCAGCAGTATTGAGAAAAAATACCTTTTGGCTACAACAGACCTTACTACTTATTTGGGGTACATGTTTGCAGCGTTTGGCACCATCGTTTTGGTGAAATCTCTGAAACATTTTTCCCTTTCAACCTTTGCAGGAATTAGGGCACATGATGATTTGGAAGAACAGCCCGAGTTTGTTCGAAAAGGAGCGCATGCTTATGTCAGACATCCCCTATATGCGGGATTATTGTTGATCTTCCTTGGCTTTTTCTTTTTTGATCCGATCTTGGCTTCTTTGATCCATTTGATCTGCCTGATCATCTATTTGCCTATCGGGATTTACTTTGAAGAAAAAAAGTTGATACAACTTTATGGGAAAAGCTATAGCGAATATAAAAAAGAAGTGCCGGCTTTGTTTCCTACCAAGTTTAGGGCCTAAGCCATTTAATAGGGATTTTATACTCTTAAGATGACGCAAAAAAGAAGGACACCATTTCTGATGTCCTTCTTTCTATTATTTTATCATTTTTGCGTATAATTTCCCTACTCAAATCCAAGAAAATCTACTTCAAACATAAGTACAGAATTGGCAGGTATCCTATCCCTTTCCTGATCTCTATAGCCCCAGGGGGACGGAATGATGAGAACGGCTTTGGACCCACTTCTTAACTTTCTGAACCCAATATTAAACCCTTGAATCGCATCATTTGAGCCTAAGGTAAACTGAAATATGCGATAAATTCTGTTTTCATCCCAAATGTCATTCTCAATGGCTACAGCCTCTATATTGGTATCAAACATGGTGCCGTCCAACAAGCGTCCAATGTAATTGTTATATACCAAGCGGAATTCTCCGGGAATAGCTCCGGTTCCTTCTTCCTGCACAATGATGATCACCCCATTCTGATCATGTATGCGGTATAGGCTGTCTATTTCTGCCGTGGCAAGAAAATCTTCAATAATTTTGGCATCCCTCGCCAGGTTACCCTCTACATCATAGCTAGGTCCAAATGGGTTTTGGGTATCACAACCCATTCCCAAGACGAGTAAGATGCCTAAAAAAGCGAATTTAATTTTATTCATCCGGTAAATTGTCTTCCGTTTCTGTTCCAATTTGTATCAAATCCAATTCAAATATCAATACGGAATTTCTTGGAATCCCTGGCTGGGCAGCAGCTCCATAGCCATAGACCGAAGGAATAAATACAGTGGCTTTATCACCTTCCTCCATCAATGAAATGGCAAAGTCGAATCCCGGTATAACATCGCCTATTCCAAAAATGTACTCGATTGGACCGTAGGGTCTTTGTGGATCGAAAATATTGTTGTCCCGGGCCACTTGTTCAAATGAAGTATCAAATATGGAACCATCCAACAACCTCCCAATGTAATCCACTTTGATCCTATCGAAGGTTTCGGGACTTTTTCCGCTTTCCGAAACTTCCTGCCAGTACATCCTGATACCCAAAGCTGGATCATTGAATTCCTTTACAGCAGTTATTGGATTCCGCTGTATATATTCTTCTATCGACTGAAGGTCTCTATCAAAGATTACCTGCTGACTCTCACTGTCTGAAATACAGCTGGAGAGTATCAGCATAGACATCAAAATTCCGAAAATTACTTTATTCATGAAGCTGGATTATTTTTGTACATCATCGACTTCTACGTCAAAAATCAAGATGGAGTTGGGTTTTATCGGTCCTGAATCTCTGTCACCATAAGCCAATGGTGAAGGAATGATGAATTTAGCTTTGTCTCCTTTTTTCAACAAACCCAAACCTTCGTCCCATCCTTTGATCACCTGTCCCAAACCAACTCTTACTTCCAATGGTGAATAACCACCTACATTGTCTCTTTGCTCGTTGTAGACACCACTGGATTGCGCCAGTTCTTTCCAGCTGGTATCGAAGATGGTGCCATCCATCAGATAACCCGCGTAATGAACAAAGGCTAAATCACCTTCCTGAATTTCAGGTCCTGGACCTTCTGATTCTATGACGTAATAAAGACCGGACTCTGTCCTGGTCGCTTGAATGTTATTTTCAGCCAAGTAGTCTTGGATAATTTGGGTGTCAATTTCCAATTGCTGTACAGCACCTTCAGCCTGTCTTTTCATTTCAGCTTCCTGCAATGCGGTGAAATAGGCCTCAACGCCTTGATAATCGAGCACATCAACCACACCCACTCTGATTTTTACCATTTCATCTTCCTGTAGGAAGAAAGGCATGTTGTTGCCAAATACTGTCTTTGCGTTGGCTTCAAAGGCAAGACTGTCCCCTTTTTTCAATCCAAGGAAAATTTCATCCATACCGGATTGTCTCGGGATGGAATCATTGAACTGAAGGTAAGCAGGCATTCTCTGATCATAGGTAGAAATGAAGGTAGAGTCCTTCGCATTTTTTACTATCAAATGATAAAGTACATATTCTCCATTTTTTGGAGCTATCGTGCCCTCTTTGATATAGGTATACTTGATGCCATCTGTAGTAGTTTTTGTTTTGTTGCAGGACATGGCGCTGAAGGCAATGACCATCATGGCAACGGCAAACAATAATGCTTTAGTTTTTTTCATGGATGTATTCTAATTGATTGAATAGTGTTTTTCTGTTTTCTTTAATTAATGCTTCGAATTTTTCAGTGGTTTCTTTTAGGCTCAGATTTGATTTTCCTCCTGAGGCATTTTTATGGCCACCGCCTTCGAAATGATCTGCTGCAAATTTATTGACTGCTATTTCTTCCGTGGACCTAAAAGATATTTTAATTCCATCTTCTCTTTCGGTAAAAAGGGCTGCAATTTTAATACCATCTAAAGAAAGGGCGTAATTGACCAAACCCTCCGTATCCCCTGTTTGGGAATTATATTTTCTCAGGTCTTTCTTGGAGATGGCAAAATAGGCGGTTTGTAAGTCTTCTAAAATGGTCAACCGCCTCGTGATGGCAAATCCGATGAACTTCAGTCTATTGACCGAATTGGTGTCATAAATCAACCTGGAAATCTTGGTGTTGTCTGCCCCCAAACCTATCAACTCTGCAGTAATCAAGTGTACATTTTTAGTGGTATTGGGGTGTCTAAACCCTCCGGTATCGGTCATGATCCCTGCATAAAGACAGTCAGCAATATCCTTGTCTATGTAATATTGGTCCCCCAATGCTACGATCAGTTCATAAACCAATTCACAAGTAGCCGCTGCCTTTGTACTTATAAACTGAAAATCAGCAAAGTCTTTGGGATCCTGATGATGGTCAATATTGACAATGTAGGCCTTGGATTTGGACACAAATGAGGCCAACTCATGCAAACGCTTCAAACAAGAAAAGTCCAAGCAGAACAGGGTGTCTGCTTCTAATACTTTCTTGATAGCCAAATCTTTATGCTCAGGATTTTCGAAATTAAGTACCTGATCATTTCCTTTCATCCAGTGCAAAAAGGAGGGATAATCAGAAGGGGTGACTACAGTGACATCATGCCCCTTTTTCTTCAAATAGTTTGCCATACCCAGAGAAGAGCCCAAGGCATCAGCATCGGGCTTGTGATGGGTGGTAATGACAACTTTTTGGGGGGATGATAATCTATTTTTAAAAGACGCTAATTCCTGCATTTGATTGCTTTTGTACATCCCCTAAAAAGGGATATAGTTTGCAAAGGTCTGTAATATTTTTGAATTTTCCCAATTCTGCTAATAGGCTAAAATAGAAAGAGATAACAGAGATTTCACCGTGGACTTATGGACTTTAGCCGAATTCCCCTATTTTTGCAGGCAAATTAAAAATCAGAAATAAATTCCAAAGAAATGGCAGGAAACAGAACATTCACCATGATCAAGCCTGACGCTTTTGCAGCAGGTAACTCAGGAGCAATTTTGAAAATGATAGAAGAGGCAGGATTTAAAATTGTAGCCATGAAGGCTACCCAACTGACTCCTGAACTGGCAGGTAAATTCTACGCAGTTCATAAAGAAAGGCCTTTTTATAACGATCTATGCAAATACATGTCCTCAGGACCAATCATTGCAGCTATTCTTGAGAAAGACAATGCCGTAGAAGATTTCAGAACTTTGATCGGTGCGACTAACCCTGCAAATGCTGCTGAGGGAACCATCAGAAAAATCTTCGCAACCTCTATCGAAGCCAATGCCGTGCATGGTTCTGATTCCGATGAGAATGCAGAAATTGAAGGAAACTTCTACTTTAATCAAGCTGAGAGGGTAAGGTAATCCCATCTGCTAGATCAATTAAAGCATAAAAAAACCCTGAAGCCCATCTTCAGGGTTTTTTTAATGCTTATTTTACAGAATAACTCAGTCTCATCGTGATGGAGGCTGTTTTTTCTTTAGACGAGGTGTTGAAAGTGCCTCCCCAAGAGTAGTCTTCATTGGAATTTTGACCCGTAATCTGGAAAATACCCATATTCGCTGAAATCAGTTTTCCCAGTCTGGAACCTGAGTTTTCTGCAATTTTCTCGGCTCGTATCCTGGCATCTTCTGTGGCCCTTGATATCATTTCTATTTTCAGGCTTTCCAGCTCTGTATAGTAATATCGGGGCGCTTGAGAGTAAAATTTGACGCCCTGAAGCAACAATTCTGTGATTTCCCTGGATATCTGCTCCACTTTTTCCACCTCCCTGGATTCAATTTGTATACTTTGGTTGAGCTCATAGCCCAAAAAGGTCTGTCCCATGTAATTCCCGCTGCTGCTGTAATTTTGTTGGTACATGGGGTTGGTGTAAACTGCCTTAAAAATGATCTGCTCTTTGGGAATACCTTTCGATACCAAATAATCAGTCACCGCTTTTCTATCCTTTTCCAGGTCCGCATAGGCGGTCTTAATGTCCATGTTTTCCCTACTAAAATTACCTTCCCAAACGACCAGGTCTGAGGTAAAATTCTTTTGCCCAAGCCCGGTTACGTCTACTGTTCCGGATTTTTTGTTTCTATTGATGACGGCATTGCCTAAAATGGCCGCAGCAATGACTATGGCCAAGGCAAAAATGATAGCAGTAAGGTGTTTTTTCATAGTGAGGAATTTTCAGTAAAAAGATTTCAAAAGCTATACCAAATGTACGAAAAAAAGCAATGGAATTACCAGCCACCGCCACCGCCACCGCCTCTTCCACCGCCAGAGGAACCCCCACCTCTAGAACCACTTCCCCCGGAACTTCCCCTTCCTGCTGATTGGTTCAGCGATGCACCCAAGGATCTGTTCAGATGCCTGCCCAACATGCCATAAGAATAGGCTCGGGGACCACTGTACCAATTACTCCGACCACCCTGTCTGAGGCTTGCCCTGTCCACCAAACGCTGGAACTTGTTACCCCAGATTTTATCTACCTTAAACGCCATGGCATAAGGAAGAAGCTTTTCAAATATCTCAGGCGTCATTTTGGGTGGATTGAACATTTGGATTTGTCTTTCCTCTGCAGCACTCAGGTATTTTTTGAAGCCCTTGATCTTGGCTTTCAGTTCAAGCTTTTCCACACTCGGCTTACGGATCAAATAAATGTAGATCAGGTAAGCGAAAACATTTAGGACAATAAATCCTATCAATACAAAATTATTGAAAGAGATACTGCCTGAAATGAACAGTACATATACTATTCCGATCAAAGTGGAAATAAGCAGGACCGAAAAAAGCCAGCGGGTAAAATTTGTCCTGATGATTCCCAGACTGACCATCACTGTCAAAAAGGTGACAAATGGCCATATAGACAAATCCGAAAGGTTAAAGTCCATGCTTTTGACCTCGTAATTGAAATAATCAAACTTGCTGGCCATCCAGGCATAAAGCAGGAAAACAAATATCGGGGGAATCCAGAATTTCCAATTACTGCCCTGGGTCAACAAAGGCCTGTGCTCATTCACCAAGCTGGCCATGTAACTATCGTACATGGTTTTCATTTGTGCATTGTATTTCCCGTCAATGGTGACTTTTTCGCCAGAAGCAAATAGCCGGTCCATCAAAATCCTTTCCTCTTTGGACAGGCTTTCGTCAACCTCTTTGTGTTTCTCCAGCACAAAGGTGGTACTACTGAAAATGCCCAAAAAGACAGGTTTTTTGATTTCATTGATTTTCAGAAAGCCATTGACAGCCAGGTTTACTATGGAGGCTGAAATCAATTCACCCCAGAAATACCCCTTATTGATCATTCCTGTGGATGCCGGCGATAGTCCCGTGGGAGGGTCAAATTCCGGTATCACCGTCGGTGAAGGAGGATCAACCCCATATCTTGCCCATGTAAAGGAATAATAGAGGAGTAAAAACAAAAATGTGCCAATAGAAACGGCTAAGAGGCCATATTTTTGCCAAATCCCAAGGGGAGCGGGTGGGCTTACTATACCTTTGGTGAAACCTGCGGCAACGGTAAGGTTTTGATAGGGGGATAAATTCTTGGCCGAAAACCTTAAGCTGCCATCTTCCAATGTGCTTACCTGACAGTTTTGCTCCGTCGAACCTGAATATCCCGTGTAGCAGGCATTTTGATCCCAACTTGCTCCCATTGGAAGATGTACTGTAGCAGTTATGACTTCAACCCGGAAGGGCCATCCGAATCCATTGACATTCCAGTAAATTTCATCATAATCCTCAAAGTAGCCCAACTGTCCCTGCGCACTGTAACTGATCTCATAAGTGTAGTAGCCAGGGCTTAAAATGGTCTGCCTATCCCCAACATAGATATTCAAGTTTCCATCTTTTTTATCCATATGGAAAGGAGAGGTCTGCCCATCTTTTTTTACCTCAATAACGTCATACTCTGTTTTTACTTGCTTAAACCGATAATCAGTTCCTGAAAGTGGCAGACTTCTGACGATACCCCTTTGGATTTGTTGACCTGCAGCATAAACTTCTATGGTTTCCGTTACCGTCAGTAAACCTGTAGTATCGATTTTGAGGTCAGCATGAAATGAGCGGATATACTCTTCCTGGGCATACAATTGCATGCCGGCCAATAAAAAAAGTAAAAGGAGAAACCTTTTCATTTAAAGTCCACCTTAGGAACCGCCCGTTCGCTCTCAGATTCCAATTCAAAAAAGGCTGATTTTTGAAACCCAAAACTATTGGCGACGATATTACTTGGGAAAGATTCTATCAGGATATTTTGATCCCTGACCGTTCCATTATAGTACCTTCTTGACCTTTCAATGTCCTGCTCCACAGCAGACAGGTCCTGTTGCATTTGCAGGAAATTGGTATTGGACTTTAAGTCAGGATAGCGTTCTGCCACCGCAAAAAGACCGGATAATGCCCTGGTCAATTGGTTTTCAGCAGCCTGTTGATCCACCACCCCACTCGCTCCCATGGCTGCAGTTCTGGCTTTGGTAACACTTTCAAAAGTTTCTCGTTCATGGGTAGCAAAGCCTTTCACTGTTTCGATCAGATTGGGAATAAGGTCATACCTTTTCTTGAGCTGTACATCAATGCCACTCCAGGCCTCGCCGACATTTGTTCTCAACTTAATGAGCCTGTTATAAATGCCAATGACATAAAAACCTAGCGCTAAAACTACGGCTACTATAATAAGTGCGGTCATAAAATAAGTTTTAAGGATGAATCCTAAAAGGTAGTAAATAAACCGCTTAAATTGAAGTATTTATGCCAAAAACCACAAGTTTACTGCACCCTTTGCATCAAGGGATTGGTTGTCGGATTGTTCAGGTCAATAAGGTACCCATTGACAACCGCATACCTCAGGTTACCGTTTTGAGCCAGGAAAAAGTTGGGGCTTCCACCCATCCGGATACCCTTTGAAATGCTATTGCCACTTTTTAGTATCACGAGCGGTAAATGGTGCAATTCACGATCAGCTGCTTCCTTGACGTTTACCGCTAAGTAGCCTTCTTTTAATAAGGAAAATGCTCTTTCCTGAGAGATTTCTGACACATTGGCGAAAGTAGTTTCAAAGACCTTCCCATCTACTACTTCCATCCCTTTCGCATCCAACTCTTCAAATCCATAAAAAATAGAAAGATCGCCCAAGTCATCAACGGTACCATTGACGAAATAAGAACCGTGGGCATCTACTTCTCTCCTTCTTACACCCAGGTCTATTTCATAGGTATGACCTTCATTTTCCATTTGGATATTTCTGACCACCAAATCCATCAAACGGATAAAATTATCCGGTATTTTGTAGTATTCAGGAAGGGTATATTGGGTATAAGTCTGATCAGCAATTTCAATCAAGGCATGCAACATGATCAGGAAGTTCATTTTCCTGATTTCCTGCTTTTCCGGATCATTGGGGTAACCTCCGGATTCTATCAAGATGGTACTGGTACCCCATTTTTGAAAATTGTCACCAAATGCCCTAGGCTCAAAATAATCATCGTATTTTCCCACGTGTCCGGGTTTATATTGCTGCATGAGGTTGTTCATGCCTACGATTACCTGCATGGCTTTTTGTCTTACAGCGTTTACTTCGGTTTCATAATTGTAAGCCGGGGCCAATACTGAAATAGAAGCGGGAGTGGAAGTCTCACCTGCAGAGTAATAGATTTGCTGATCGTGTAGGTTGAATCCAAATTCAGGTGAAAATACATCCCTGGCATTTTTTAAGATAAGCGCTTCTGGGGAAGCCAACTTGATGGCATCCCTGTTCAAGTCTATGTCCAGTGCATTTCTACGGATCCATTGGTCCATGCCGTCTGGATTGACCATTGGGATAAAGCGTAAGGTCAGTTTTTCTTTTAATTTTTCTCTGATGGTTTCCAATCCATCATTCTCTCCCTCCAAAAAGTTGAAAAGGTCAAAAAGAGCCATGGTGGCCGTGCTTTCATTTCCGTGCATTTGGGACCATAACATGACCTTGGTGGGGCCATTTCCCCAGGTCATTTGGTAAATTTCCTTCCCCTCTACCGACTTCCCGATTGCCTCCACCTGAAAATTGTCCTTTCTGTCTTTAACCAAATGAATTACTTCCTGATACTTGAACCTTCGGTGGTCGACAGCTGTCTCCTTATAGGTTTCATAGGCTTTTTCAAGTTGGTCTAAGGGTACATCAGATGCTTTTTCCTGGGTCCCGCAGGATAGGGTAGCTAAAAGCATGACAAGACTCAAAATGGTGCTGGTAGATAAAAGCGCTAATCTTTTCATAGTAGGGGATTTGGGAACAATTATCCGCCTAAGATAGGAACTTCAACAAAAAAATAAATTTACTTTTGTGTCAAAACCAAAATAATCTCCATGAAACTCTCCTTCTTTGTCCGTGATTTGCCATTGAAACACACCTTTACCATTGCCCATCAAAGTCGTGATGTGCAGGATACCATTATCGTCAAATTGGAAGATGATGGTCTTTTTGGTTTGGGGGAAACCACCACCAATCCTTTTTATGGGATGACAGCAGAGAATATCATGGATTGCTTAGAGGCATCTAGGGGTGTTGTTGAAAAAGGGAATTGGCAAAATCCCGAGAATCTTTGGGAGAGGGGAAAGGAGATTTTCAAGGACAATCCTTTTGCCCAATGTGCCCTTGATATGGCAGCATGGGATATTTATACCAAGAAAAAAGGCCAAAAACTCTACGAATACCTGGGTCTGGATCCAAAAGACATCCCCTTGACCAATTTCACCATAGGCATAGACTCTATTGAAAAAATGGTGGAAAAGATAAAAGAGGTGGATTGGCCTTTGTATAAAATTAAATTGGGCACAAACCATGACCTGGAAATTATAAAGGCATTGAGGAAGCATACGGCTGCTACTTTCCGCATTGATGCCAATTGTGCCTGGACAGCCGAACAGGCCATTCGTTATTCTGAAGCATTGGCCAAACTCAATGTGGAATTTATGGAGCAGCCCTTGGGAAAGGATGACTTGGAGGGCATGAAGGAGGTCTTTCGATATTCCAAGCTTCCCGTCATTGCGGATGAAAGCTGTATTGTGGAGTCAGATGTGAAAAAGTGCCATGGCCTATTTCATGGGATCAATGTGAAATTGGTAAAAGCAGGAGGGATTACCCCTGGTTTGAGAATGATCCATGAAGCCAAATCCCTGGGTATGAAAACCATGGTAGGCTGCATGACAGAATCCTCAGTGGGTATTACCGCTATTGCCCATATTGCTCCCTTGTTGGATTACGTGGATATGGATGGGGCCATGTTATTGGCCAAAGACATTGCCAAAGGTGTGGAAATCACGCCGGAAAGGGTCACTTTCCCGGAAGGTAATGGCATTGGGGCGGTTCTTTTGAATTAATAATGTAAAATAAAAGTAATGAATGATAATTGGAGAGTGAGGAGCTCATCTATGTTTATTTACCTATCCATAATTTGAAGCCTCAAAAAAGCGATCTCATCATCCATATTCTCAAATATCCAGATTTGTCCATCTTTTACAAAATGTTTGGCAGGCCTTTGGTTTAATTCCGGTACCAATGATTCGGCTATCAAATTAAAATCCTGATCAAAGACGCTTAAAAATACCTCCGCACCAATAGGTTGATAACCCCGTCTTTCCATCATTTCTTCCCCAAATTTCTCTTTAAAAGAAAGTCTGAGGAAGCGTTGGGTTTGTTTATCCCAGTGGATAGATCCAAAATTGATGTCTTCCCTTTGCTTCCTTTCCACCTCCCATTGTTGGTTGGACTCCCCTTCTACCTCCTTGGGCGGAAGGTAGGTTTTTTTATCTCCCAACAGGGGACCTTCCAATCCTTTTCTATAAAGGCTGTCAATCCCTGCATCGTAAATGTAGACTTCATTGAAACAATTGTTGTAAACGAGGATTTGGTTGCCTTTGGACAGGGCATAAGCTCCTGAGCCCATAGATCCCATTTTTTGGCCATCATACAGCAGGTCGGTAGAAAAGTCCATGATTTTGTTCATATCCGGAATTTCGATCTTGCGGAAGCTTTCGTTTTGAAGGTCAAAATCCATCAGGTAATAACTCATATCGCTCCACCGTACATAAAAACCAAAAAATCTATTGGGATCATCCGGGCTTTCAAAAATTGACATGGGATAGATATCATATTCAGAAAAATCTGAAGCCAATAATTTATCTAATTTCAAATCTCTGACCACTTTGGCTTCCTGGCTAAAGATCTTGTTCAGCCCATAAAACCAAGCGATGAACTGCTCATCCGCTGTAAGGGAGAAATTTGAAATAAAGTCGCCAATGCCATCAGGACCCTCTTTTTCAAATTGGATTTTCTTGACCAATATCCCTTGGTCCAAATCTATCTTTTCCATTACCGCATCGTTCCTGTTGTAATTGAAAAGAAAGCGCCCATCATGTGATAGGTCGGAAAGCCATAAATTATCCCGAAGGTAAAAGAACTCCTCTCCTGCATCAATGAGAAGGGTATCCAACTTGAAATCGAGTTGGGTAAGTGCCGCGTTATCCGAACTTTTCTTCTCCCCACAGGCAAAAAGGAGCGCACATAATAGTAGGAAACAAAAATTTTTCATAGTCATGGTATTTAATTGATGGTTAATCGGATATATGCCAATTCATCATCCAGGTTTAGGAAAAGATAGAGCATCCCATCTTTGACAAACTGGGGGTTTGGTACGTTGAACCCAAAATGAGTAATTTCTTTTTCTCCGATCAATTCAAAATTTGTGTTTAATACAGTAATAAAGCTTCTGTACCTTAGTTTTTCATCTCCTATTTTGGGTAAAGCAAACCAAGTAAAACGATAAAATACTCCATTTTTCTCATCCCAAATCACTTTGGTGAAATTCACCTCTTCTCTGATCTGTGCACTTACTTTTTGCATTTCTTCTTGTGACGAAACGTCATTTTTGTAATTACCTGTTTTTTCACTTGCCGTTAATAAATTTTCATAAAGATGCAATGTAAGGGTGTCCTTTTCTGGATCATATTGATATATGCTGTTCAATGAATTGGTGTAGAATAGTAGTTTTCCTTTCCAGTTCACCATATTTAGTCCCGGATAAGTCATTGACATGCTCATACCATCGTCAGATTTCCATGAAACCCGGTATTTGTCACGTTTTTCAAATTCGGAAAGCTCAATTTTCTTTCTTTCTTTGTTAGCAAGATCAAATTCAAAAATGTTTACATCGAGTTTCTGGAAGTTTGATATACTACAGTAAATTTTTTTGCCATCCTCTGAAAAGCCTAAAAATGACAATGAGGTCCTTTCCTGTAGATCTTCAACCATCCATGGCTCATCTATTTTGATTTTCTCCAAAACCTTTCCACGCAGATCAGTTACCGTTATCCGGTCATCCCAACCTATAAATGCCAGTTTATCAGAACCCACATACTCCATTATATAGGAATTCTGTCCTACCCCATCAGGTCCCTCTTTCTCAACTAAGATTTTTTCTATCAAAGCCAACTCGTTCAAATCTACTACCTCAATTTTAGAAGATTGGGAATCCCAATTATACAGACGACTTACATCTTGATTGATAGCATGGCCATGGCCATTGGTGGCAGCCATTAGAATTTCATCATTTGGGTCTACCAAAACAGTATCCACCAAGATGTTCAAATCTGAGTATTTGTCCTTAATTTCTTTAGACCCCTTTTCCCCACATGCCCAAAAGCAAAATGCTAGAATAACAAAAGGGATAACTGCTGGAAGTGGCGCATCTGCTCGAACCATACATTAAAAGTTTTATTAACAAAAGGTTAGTCTCAATGACTAACCGACCTTCAATTTAAAACTAAAAATAGAATTGACCTAATTATTTTTTATTCAAACCAATCTTAATTTTTATCAACTTCGAGATTTGAATAGAAGGGATTGGATAGAGTGAACTCCAATTTGTCCCCATCAAAGTTTGGACTTGCAAATTTCAAAGAGCTCTAAAAATGGGAACCACAAAAGAAAAAAAGGTAACAAAAGTTTTGTTGGTGCTAATCGTACTCCATTAAAGAGCTATAATTGAGAAAATCCTTTTGTTGAAGTTAAATCTTGTTTCTTGAGTCTTGAGTCTTGTGTCTTATGTCTTATGTCTCACCTCTTGTTTCTTTTCTAAAAAGCTTCTCCGATAAACAAATAAAATCCGCTGCCTTCTTGGGTAAAGGCGACATCAAATCGGGTATAAATATCCTTTTTTGGGAAAAGTAAAAACCTTAAACCTCCTCCTGCAGACCAAACGGCCTTGTGTATAGCGGCTTGTGAAAAATCAGGAAAAACGGTCGCTGCCCCTGCAAATACGGCAGCCCCTAAGCGGTCGGTGAAACCCAAAGGCAAGGGTAACATCCGGTATTCCAACTGGGTGGCCAATTGATTTTTGTCCCTAAACCTTCCCAGGTAATAGCCCCGCATCATACTTTCCCCTCCCATTAAGGCCAATTGGTTGAAAGGGACATCCCCACTGGTAAACTGTCCCAACAGCTGCCAGGCCAATACATTTTGCTGGCCGATCGGACGGAATAATCTTGTGTCCAATATAATTGTGTTAAATTCAAAAGTGCTCCAGGCGGGACGGTATTTGAGGTAGGCCAATTCCATAAAATTTCCTTTCCTTACATTCAGCACATTGTGTCGGTCATCGTACACCAGACCAACGCCAAGGCCAATGTTCCTCGAACCTTCATTACCCAAAGGAAGGTCATAATTTGGGGCCTCCGGGGCATCTATAAATGATACTCTGGAAAATCTTTGGTAATCGATCTCCAGTCCAGCATAGAGATTTTTTCTGATTTCTCTTAAAATACGTTCTTTGATGATGATCTGATTGGCATCCACCAAAGCAAGGTATGCTTTGGGGGTGTCCATGCCAATGCCATGGTACCTTAAAGGAAAACTTTGAATCCTGATGCGGCCAAGAAAAAACCATTTGTTTTGATCGGAGTACAAAGCATGGTCAAACCAAATTCCATACTGATTCTCCAAAGTAAAAAAAGTAAATCCATTGACTTCAGAGAGGCGGTTATTGGTGTCGTTTCTGGCGTGGTAAACATATAGGGAGGATAAGCCTATCTCCCAACTGGTTTCCGGGGCATAGGCCAAGGTAGGATAAATCAAAAACTGGGATTTCGCAACATCTGAAGTATCGTTAAATATGCCATTGAGGTACCTTTTTGCCAAACTTTGGGAAAAAACGGGACTTGCCACTAAGAGCAAGCATAGAGAAAACAGGAGCCTTCTTAACATGGGTTGTAAAATGACCTTAAAAATAAACAATCCCTTTCATTGCCAAATTCCTTTCTCTAGAAAAAAGCTTTACCGGAACTTCACTACTTTTCCATGGGCCTTGGAAGTCATGGCCTGAGGAATGGAGTCAGATATTTCTTTATACAGAAGTTCTACCAGTTTTTTCTTCAGAAAACTTCTGGTCAGGACAATACTTACCTCTCTGATGGGCTCTTCTCCTTCAAAGCGCCTTAACCTTGATTTTTCTTCCTCTTTCAACTCTGATGTAGCCAATTCCGGAAGTAAGGTAATGCCTGTGTAGCGGTTGACCATATTCCTCAGCCCTTCTAAAGAACCGCTTTCATAGTGAAAATTCAATTTTTGGAATTTTGATTGATTACATAGGTTGATCACCTGGTCTCTGAAACAATGGCCCTGTTGCAACATCCAAAGGTCATCCGTATTCAAGTCTTTAACGCCAATTTTTTCTTTTTTCAACAATTCATGGTCCTTAGACATGTAAGCCAAGAACTTTTCATAGAAAATGGGTTTCTCCAAAATACCATTTTCGTTCAAAGGGGTCACCACAATGCCCAAATCCAACTCATCATTTTTGAGTTTTCGGATGATTTCTTCCGTCACCGTTTCTTCTACCTGTAACTTCACATTGGGGTATTTTTCCAAAAAGCTTTTGATAAATCGATGAAGCAGGTAAGGAGCAAGTGTTGGGATGATGCCGATTTTGATTACACCACTGATGTCACCTTTCAGCTGGGCAACCAATTCATATATCCCTTTGCTTTCAGAAACCACACGTTTGGCCTGTTCAATGATTTGCATGCCAATTTCTGTAGTAATCACGGGCATTTTGGAACGATCAAACAAAATAACTTCCAGTTCTTTTTCCAATTTACTTACCTGAGCACTTAAGGTCGGCTGAGTCACAAAACAAGATTCCGCTGCCTGTCCAAAATGCCGGTACTTATCTACTGCAATGATATATTCCAGTTGCTGAATCGTCATAACTTTTTCCTCTTGAAAAAAACATCATTTTTCCACCTATATGATGGGAGCCCCCAAAGATAAAAATCTTTTTCTTTTTATTTAGATTTGATTTAAATAATGATTAATTTCGCCACTCAAATCAACAAAACTATGTTAAAGCATATCCTAAAAACTGTTGTCATTGCCTTAGGTGGCGCCCTGATGTTTGCCTGTGGAAGTGGTGAAAAACAAGAAGTAGTCAATGTTTATACCCACAGACACTATGAAGCTGACCAAAAACTATTTGATATGTTTACGGAAGCCACAGGAATCAAAGTCAATGTGGTTTCGGCTTCTGCAGATGAATTGATTCAAAAATTGGAATTGGAAGGACCTAATTCTCCTGCTGATGTTTTGATTACGGTGGATGCAGGAAGACTGCACCGCGCCGAGGAAAAAGGTTTATTGCAGGCAGTAAATTCTACCACATTAGATGCGAATATTCCCGCCAAATTCAGAGATCCAGAGGGATTTTGGTTTGGACTGACCTACAGGGCAAGGATTTTGGCTTACAGTACAGAAAGGGTAAATCCTGAGGAATTGAGTACATACGAAGCCTTGACAGCTCCAGAATGGAAGGGCCGTGTATTGACCAGGTCTTCAGAAAACATTTATAACCAATCCCTATTGGCTTCTATTATTGCAAATCATGGTGCCGAAGGTGCTCAGGAATGGGCAGCTGGCCTTTTGGCCAATATGGCCAGAGATCCCAAAGGCTCAGATAGAGATCAGGTAAAGGCGGTAGCTGCCGGTGAAGGAGATGTGGCTATTGTCAATACCTATTATATCGGAATCATGTTGAACGACAGTAATGAGGAAGAAAGAAAGGCTGCTGAGAAAATTGGAATTTTCTTCCCCAACCAAGAGGGCAGAGGTACCCATATCAACATTTCAGGTGCCGGTGTAACCAAATATGCGCCAAATAAAGAAAATGCCATTAAATTGATTGAATTCTTATCAGAATCGAAATCACAAGAATTTTTGGCCAATATCAATTTTGAATATCCAGTTAATCCCTCTACAGAATTTTCCGACCTGCTCAAAAAGTGGGGAAGCTTCAAATCAGATGACTTGAACCTTTCTGTTTTGGGAGAGAAAAATGCGGAGGCAGTGATGATATTTGATAGGGTTGGATGGAAATAAACAATTGATTTGAAAACAGTCAAACAAAGTTATTACTGGTGGAATAAGTGGACTGGCTACTCCCTGCTCATTTTGCTGTTGGTGGCCACCCCCTTATTCACCATTTTCATTAAATTATTTGATAAACCGGGAGGTAGTTGGGAGCATATTGCCAACAACCTCCTTTTTGGTTATTTCCAAAACACCATTTTGTTGTTGATCGGGGTAGCCGCTTTGACATTTTTGTTAGGCGTCAGCACTGCTTGGCTGGTCTCTAATTATGAATTTCCCGGAAGAAAATATTTTGAGTGGCTGTTGATTTTGCCTTTGGGTTTTCCCGGTTATATCATGGCCTACACCTATGTGGGCATTTTGGACTATACCGGCCCTATTCAGGTTTTTTTGAGGAATAATTTCGACATTCATATCAAAGGCAGCATTATTGACATCATGAACCTGCCAGGCGCCATTTTTATACTTTCCATTACCCTTTTTCCTTATGTATTCCTTATCACCAGGTCCTCCTTTTTGCAACAATCCAAAACGCTACAGGAGGCCTCCTTCTTGTTGGGAGCCAACCGATTCACAACCTTTTTTAAAGTGGCTTTACCTATGGCCCGACCTGCCATTGTTGCCGGCATTGCGTTGGCTGCCATGGAGGTACTGAATGATTACGGAACAGTCAAGTATTTTGGGGTGAACACCTTTACCACAGGAATTTTCCGGGCCTGGTTTTCCATGGGGGATGCCTCCACAGCCATCTATCTGGCAGCCATCCTGATGGTATTTGTTTTTGTCATCTTATATTTAGAGTCCATTCAAAGGGGAAACAGGCAATATGCTTCGGCCAATGGTTCTCAAAAACCAACAGCGAGGGTACACCCAACAGTAGGTAAGAAGTTATTGTATACCTTCATTTGTTTGGGTATTTTCTTGCTTAGTTTCCTGATTCCTTTCCTTCAATTGCTCAATTGGGTCAGTATGACGTACCATAAGGTTGTTAATCAGGATTTCTTCCTTTTGATCTACAGGAGCTTTGGTTTGGCGGCAGTTACTGGTTTGGCGATAGTCATTTTTTCTGTCATTCTCTTGTATGCATTGCGGCTCAGTCCGTTCAAATGGGTGAAGAACATTACCAAGGTAGCTACTTTGGGTTATGCCATACCGGGAGCGGTCATCGCTGTGGGTGTGATGATTCCATTTATTGCTTTGGACAAATGGATTTACAGCACCTTAATAAGTTCCAAAACGGCAGGATTATTCTTCTCAGGGACTTTATTTGCACTGGTTTTTGCTTATATCGTCAGGTTTATGGCTGTAGGCTACAACCCTGTGGAAGCTGGCTTTCAAAAAATAGGAATCCATGTCAATGAGGCCAGTAGGCTGCTCGGTGTCAGAAGTACCAAGACCCTTTGGAAAATTGATCTGCCCTTGATCAAGACCAGTTTGGTATCTGGTATAATCCTGGTATTTGTAGACGTATTAAAAGAATTACCCTTAACTTTGATCCTGCGTCCGTTCAATTATCAGACCTTGGCCACCAAAGCCTTTGATATGGCGACGAATGAGATGATAGCTGAATCAGCCAATGCTGCTTTGATCATCATCCTGACAGGAATTATACCCATTATATTCCTGAACAGACTTATCAGAAAAAGAGAACTTTAGAGCTATTAGTGGACACCCGGATGAGTATTTTAAGCCTCCAACATGTCAATAAAAAATACAGTCAGGCCATAGATTTTGCCATCAATGATGTTTCCTTCGATGTGGAGGAGGGAGAAATCCTGGCACTGGTCGGAGAAAGTGGTTCGGGTAAAACAACCCTACTTAGGCTGATTGCCGGACTGGAGCATCCGGATTCGGGTATCATATCGTTGTCCGGCCAAAAAATTGTGGAGGGAAAAAGATCCGTACCTGCCCATGAAAGACAAGTGGGAATGGTTTTTCAGGATTATGCCCTGTTTCCTCATTTGACCATTTTGGAGAATATCAAGTTTGGTCTGAAAGGCAGCAAACAAGAAATAGACCGTATTGCGAAAGAAACCCTGCAACTGGTAGGCCTCAATGAAGATTTTACCAAATATCCACACCAACTTTCAGGCGGTCAGCAGCAGCGGGTCGCTTTGGCAAGGGCAATCGCACCCAATCCAAAAATTCTCCTGATGGATGAACCTTTCAGTAATCTCGATGCTATGCTGAAAGATCAGATCAGGGAAGAAATCCGTCAGATCATCAAGAAAACGGGTATCACAGCGATTTTTGTCACCCATGATACCAAGGATGCCCTTTCTACGGCAGATCGGATAGCCATTTTGCATAAGGGGTTTTTGCAGCAAATTGATATTCCCAAAGTGCTTTACGAAGACCCGGTCAATCCTTACGTAGCCAATTTCTTTGGTAAGAGAAATGAGATGATGGCCATCCCCACTGAGGAGGGTTATCATACAACCTTCGGTTTTATTACGGATGCAGATGCCAGAAAATACAAAGGAAAAGTCAAGTTGCTCTTTAGGCCTGAACACGGGGAAGTAGTCCGGAGGGATGGTCAACAGCTCAACGGTAAAATAGTGAAAATCTCCTATTTTGGCAGTCATCAGATGGTGAAGTTAGCAGACGATGAGGGCAAAAGGGTCACCATCAGGACCAATCCAGGAAGATCCTTTGAAGGCATGGACAGGGCACAATTCTTCTTGTGGAAGTATGATGTGGAAGAAGCTTTTTAGAGGCGAGAAGCGAGAGACTAGAATCAAGAGCCAAGGAAAAAGTAAAAAGGGGAAGTACCATGTATCAAGTACCATGTACCAAGTACCATGTACCAAGTACCAAGTACCAAGTACCATGTACCAAGTACTATGCGTGGTGTACCAAGAAGGGGAAAGGAGTTTGTTGACGTTCAGGTAGGAGGCGAGAAGCGAGAGACTAGTTGGGAGACATAAGATGCAAGAAGCAAAAAATAGGAATTTGAGAATCAGATTTTGTAGGTTGAAATTTTGAACGATTAATGTTTTGGAATAAAGATTTTCCTTAAGATTCGTTTTCTTTTGATTTCTGTTAACTATTGGCCTAGACCTCTCATTTTCTTGCCGAGTTTTTAAAATTTCACATTTACAGAAAGGCAATGACAGTTATTGAAACGTCATCCTGATCCGCCGCAGGCGGAGAAGGATCTCCTCTATTTTGAGAGACTCCCCGAAAGGATCGGGGCAGGCTTTCGCTTTGCTCAGAGAGACGATTCCGGTAATCTGTCAATGGTAGACGAAGCCCGGGGAGGTGAACACCTGTCCAAGAGTGTTACAGGGAATCTCCCAACGCAAAGAGATCTTTCTCTTAATTGGGAAAGTGACCTATTAAACAACTTGTCCCATGCATTGGGGATAAATTGGCGACACCAAGCCTTTTTATAACCAGACAGTTGGCTCTTGGAAAACTATTTGTACTATGTTTTGGGTTGAAAAAATTCGCCACATAGAACATAGAATACATAGCAAAAATCCGGCACATAATACGGTCATCAGAGCCAGGCCGTTCCAATACCAAAAACCACGGCAGCAACAGCCTAACTATGTTGGCTATGTTACTATGTTGTCCAAAAAACAACCTGAACCTCCACAAAAATCCTTTTTTATTTGCCACATAGAAACATAGAATACATAGCAGGGCAGCAGCAATCCTTTATTTTTGAAATCAATCGGTTGATACTTGGGAAGCTATGTGTGCTATCTTCTATTATGTGGTTATAAAAGTTCTGCCACAAATGTCCCTCTGTGGTGGAGAGGGATGAAGCTTCAATAACTTTCATTTCTTTTTCTGAACATTTTCCTAAATATTGAATTCTCAGAATGACGATTACTCTTATCTGTCATTGGTATCCGAGGAACAGCCTGTCCCGCAGAATTGCGGGAAGGATGAGTTCCCCTAATATTTTGGAGACCTTTCGTTTCACTCAAGGTGACGCAGTTTTATGTCAATGGTACATCAGGAGGCATATATTCCTTTAAATCCGGAATATGGAACAGAATTTTTACGCCACAGCGCAAAAGTTATTGTGAAATCATCCGCGGCGCACGACATAATCAATCGCTTGGTTCCTGATTCTGTTATGTTTTGACCTCTTTCAGCTATCCATCGGGAAAGGCTACTACAAACACTGATGCTTAATTCCGGTTTAAATGTTTTCTTTTCTGTCGTTCTGAACTTATTGCACCCCTGCATACACAATCATTCCCAATCCTAGAATAAAAAGCAAAAACATACCTGAAAGCAATAAATTGGTGCCTTTTGGGGCGTTTTTGAATTCTTTCCAAATAAATACCCCCCAAAATGCGGCGACCATGGTAGCCCCTTGCCCGAGGCCATAAGAAATGGCAGGTCCTGCTTTTTCTGCAGCAATAATACTAAAGGACATGCCGACGCACCAAATAATCCCTCCCAAAATACCTACCAAATGCACAGCAGGCTTTCCTTTAAAATAGTCTGCTCCGTACAATTTTGAACCTTCAATGGGCCTTCTCATCAGGATGGTATTGAATAAAAAATTGCTCAATAAAATACCGATTGAAAACACAAAAACAGCCCCATAAGGTGTAAATTTTCCTCCCTCAGGATTGCTGAAATCCAAAGACATGGACTGGGCGACAAAAAAGTAGAAGAAAGACATCAAAAATCCCCCAACCAAGGCCAATACCAGTCCGATTTTTGGGTTTTTTCGGTCTTTTTGGGCCAGTTTTTTATAAGCCATAGCATCCATAACAATTGCAATGACCACCAAAATTACCCCTGTAAACAATAGAATGGGATCGCCCTTTTGGGTAGCAAAATAGTTGACGATCACACCTAAAACCAAAGCCAGTCCTATGCCTACAGGAAAAGCCACTGACATCCCCGCGTAAGCAATGGCCGCCACGATCAGTATATTGGCCAGGTTGAAAATGACCCCTCCGATGAAGGCCAAGGAATAACTTTTCCGGTCAGCCTGAAATAGGTCTTCTGTAAAACTTCTTCCAGCCTCTCCAGTACTTCCAAGCGTGTAACCTAATACCAAGGAAAGTATAACGATGCCGATCACATAATCCCAATAAAAAAGCTCAAAACGCCAGCTATTGCCTGCGAGCTTTTGGGTATTGGCCCAGGAACCCCAGCACAACATGGTGATGATGCAAAACAGGACCGCTATGGAGTAAGATTCAATGATATACATGGCTATGGTTGTTTTGGTGAGACGAGTTGGTAGTTTTCCAGTGTTTGATAGAAGTCCTGAATGACCGCATCTTTGTCAAAGTTTTCCCAAACGATGATCTTTCTTGGGTTACCTGGCCTTTCTATCCATTCATTTTCAATCAGGATGGGAGCTGGAATTTCTTTTTTCTCTCCCCAATTTGGGTTTTTCAGAATGGCAGCAGCCACCATATCAAATAATGCTCGGGCAGGAGGGTCAGAGTAATAGTCAATATGCTCAAAGAGACTGACCGCATAATCTCCAAAATTGTAAAATTCGCCTCCATGTCTTCCAATGATGGGAGTATCGATTTTAGGCCCCATGCCTGGCATTTTTTCATTAATTTCTGCTTGGGTAACTTTTACCGCATCGGTACCACTTGGTTCTCCATATCTCACGGTCACCATTTCGAAAGGAACCCGGGTATTCAACACATAATTCATCGACACGGTATCATTGTCCTGATTGTATTCTCCAGGTTTGGGATAATTGGAACCCAACCATACCACCCGCATTTTGGTAGCGATGGAAGGATCTTTTTCCAAAGCCAAGGCCACATTGGTCAATTTACCCACAGCCAATAAAATGAGCTCCTGCTCATGGGCTAAGTTGGCCTGCTCAATGATAAAATCCACACCTGCTTTTCCATCAAAATCGGCTTCCTGAACATTAGGCCGTATGGTCTCAAAATTGCCATCTGCGCCCTTAAATAAAGGGATTTGCCCATAACGCAGTCCAAGCTTCAGGATCCGTTTGGCTTCTTCATACTGTTCATCTATGTTGCCCCCACTTCGTGTCGCATTGACCGTAACACCTTCCAGGTCAAAGGTAGCCCCATTGACCAAGAGGTACATCAGGGCAAACTGATCATCCAATTCGTTATTGGCATCGGTATCATAGATCAAGCGGACTTTGGGTTTTGCTTCTGTTGCTTCTTCAGCCACTTTTTCTCCAGATTGACAAGAGAAAATAATAAGCATCAAACCAAGGAGGGAATAAGTCCAGTTTTTCATAGGCGGAGAGGTTTTTATAGGTTATTGGGATTGTATGATAACTCTTCGGTAACTGACCAATGTGGGCGTTCCATGGTCTTTTACTTCCAGAATCAGATGGATGGTTTTATCATCCAAATCTTCTGGAATTTTGATTTCTTGTATAGCTTGCGCTGGTTCGGAGATTTGAAAATTGCCCTCATAAGTATCTGCAAGCTCGTATCGAAACCAGTTAAAACTGATGGTATCACCATCCGGATCCATGGAAAGGGAGGCGTCTAATTTGAGTATATCTCCTGGTTTTCCATGAATATGGAGGACCTGTTTGGATTGGTCACCATTGACAATAGCAACCGGTTCTTTGTTGACTTCCCCAGGCTCTTTGACGGACCAAAGAAGGCGGTTTTTGAAGCTGTTGGTAACAGCCTCGTCCCATCGACTGAGTTCCTTCTGATCAATATCACAGGTGTAGTAATAATTATCTGGGAATCCGTCTCCCATAGCTTGGAACTTGGATCCCCAACTCCCTTGTGTAGGGTCCAAAGGATCATTCAGACCAAAAGCAGCACTCAATAAATAAAAGTACGAGGGGCTGTCCCCTTCACCCCCATTGTCGTAAATCTCAGACATGGCGCCATGACCATTTACCTCATCGGGCCCTATTGGCTTCCTCCAATTTGGGTCCCTACTCCAGACATAATGCCAAAAATGCCCATTGTCATACAAGACCATGCCCAAATCCACCGGAGTCTCTCCATAAGTAGGAATGGCTGTTCCAAAATCCGCGCAGGTTTCTTCCTGCATTTTGACAAAATCTGCAAAAAACTCAAAAGAAATGTCCTGGAACAATATCCCAAATAAGTGCAACTTCGGGAGCAGTTGCTTGAACTTTTCATGCCCATGCTTTTCTCTGAACCGGTGTAGGGCCTGAACGAAGGTGATGGTTCCTCCCCAAGCCTGAATGAAGATGGGACGTTCATCGTCCTTTTCAAAAACACTTACCAAAAAATCACTGCCCTCTGAATCCTTGGGTTCTCCATGAGGGGTCAACCCTTCCCCGATCCAATCATGGTAGTAAACAGAATCCCATGAACTCGTCACATACCTATCTGCAATATTGTTGGAAAATTCCAAGGTATTGGTCAGCCAGATGATGGGAATAGCCCCCCTTCCCCGCTTGGTCACTGACAGTATTTCCTCATAGGATGGCAGATCAGGATCATGTTTTCGCAATTGAGACAGTTCCTCCCTGTAAGCTTCCAATATGCCCATTCCTTTATTCCATGGTCCCGGGTCATCATGGTTGAAATCCGGTAATTGATTGGTGATGATCATGGCTTCCAAGTCAAATAGTGACCCATAATACAGGTACCGGATAAGGGAGTTACCATCATCATGGGTCATATCGGTCAAAATGACCGTCCTGAACTTTTCCGATGCAACCGCCTTTTCTTGAACCGTTTTTGGTTGACAAGCCAAAAAAATCAACCCTATAAGGAAGGTCATGAGTGCTTGGATGGGGTAAATAAGTGTAGGGTTTTTAGTCATTTTTTATTGATAAGCCATTTCATCATTGATTATAAAGGGTACAAAGGTCAATAATAGGTTTGATTACCCGGATCTGTATTGGAGTAGATGATCAGCGCGTTGACAACTAATTGATAGCCTTCCGGGAAATCTCTGGGAACCAAGCGGATTTCATGGGCTTGTTCGGGCAGTTCATAGTTCCAATAGACTTCATGCTTCCGGAGGTTTTGCCGGGTAGGCATCACTACAGTTTCCATCAAAGTATCATTTAGATACACATCTAGGCTGAGTTCATAATCAGGAAGATTGCTATTTTTCTTTTCTACCCTACCGCTAACCACCACAGCCGATCCTGTAAATTTTTCTTTGAATGCCTCTTTTCCCGGACCAAATCCGCTCCACAAATCACCCCATGTTTTGGAAATCCTTTTTACGGGATACAGGCCTTGAAAAGACTCCTCAAAGCGAACGGGTTGTACTTTTTGGTACTTGATTTCCACTTGCTCATCGGCTATTTTACCACCATTCCTTTCTACCATTTGTAAGGCATGACCATAGCCTATTTCATAAACATCCAATAAGGACATGTTTGTATAGGCAAATTTTTTACTTTCCACCTTGTCAAGGCCCTGTTTCCAATAATCTGGAATATTCCTGTAGCCCATCATCGTTCCAAGGACACCCGCTGCATTGGAGGGGTTGCAATCTGAATCGTAGCCCGCCCGCGTGCTGATGTCAATGGTTTTACCATAATCTCCATCTCCGTACAATAAACCCAATACAATATAGGCCGCATTGACGCTGGCATCTATGTTAAAAGCTTTGAAAACACCATCGGGGCAACCTTTTTCAGCCGTCCATTTTTTTTGGATTTCAAACCAGGTCCGCTTCCAGTCATCGGGGTAAATTTGATGCCATTGTATAACATCGGCAATGGTTTTATAAAATCTGCTTTCTTGGGGAATGGCTTTCAGCGCTTCTCTCACCACAAAATGGATATCGTCACTGATAAAAGCTTGGGAATACATGGCGGCCACAAAAACACCTCCATACCAACCATCTCCGTAATTCATGATATGTGCAATGGGGTCTGTAATTGCTGATGCCGCATTGATCATCCCAGGGGACATCAGACCGGCAAAGTCTGCTTCAATCTGGAAATCAATATCGTCCGCATGGGGATTGTTTTTCCAATGTCCTGAGGCAGGAGGCATTATGCCGTTCAGAATATTATAACGTGCTGCTTGATTGGCATGCCACAAAGGATATTCGGAATTGGCAAATGCCCTCGCATGCAATTCCGCAGGAGCATCCAGTCCATGTTCCTCGAATACCTGTACAAAGGTCAGGTCCATATAAACATCATCGTATAGTCCTGGAGAATTTTCGAACCACCAGAGCATTTGATTTTCATCCCAGGGTATAGGAACATGGTCCCCGATCATGGTGCCGTTCCATTGGAATTCAGTAGGTCCACCATAAGTACATCCAATGACCTGTCCTGCCCAACCTCCCATAATTTTATCTTTTAGGTCGGCCTTGCCCATTCGGATAATATCACCGTCTTGAAAGATTTTTTCTGTTGATTTTTCTGTGCTGCAGTTGAACAGCATCAAAGAAATGGCTAAAGCAATGGGTACTTTCAAATGGTTTTTCATAGGCTGGCGGGTTATTGGAAAGGGTTTATTTCATGCATATGTGGAATGGAAGTCTGGGCTCCCATCCGTTGTACTGATAGGGTAGCTGCTTTTAGTGCAAACTTTACGGCATATACCAAGTCCTTGCCTTCACCAAGGGCTACAGCCAGTGCGCCATTAAAGGTGTCTCCGGCAGCGGTACTGTCAATGGCAGTTACTTTATCTGTTGGAAGGATACCTTCAAAGTTGTTGGTGTGCAAGTAAGCACCTGATGCCCCCATGGTGATGATGACATGTTGCACGCCTTTCTGAAGAAAATATTGGGCTGCTTTTTTGGCGCTGGCTTCATCATGCACTTTGACCCCTGTTAGGAATTCCGCTTCTGTTTCATTGGGGCTAATCAAAAAAAGATTTGATAAGAGTTCATCGGACAAAGGACCTGCCGGTGCTGGATTGAGAATGATCCTCTTGCCCAAAGCTGACCCCAAATTTACAGCAGCCAGGACTGTTTCCATGGGGATTTCCAGTTGGAGCAAAATCATATCCGCCGCTTCAAAGGCCCTTCTTCCTTTATCCAAGTCATCAGGGAGGAGTTGGTGGTTGGCACCGGGTGCTACGATGATGGTGTTTTCTCCATGTTTATCTACGGTAATAAGGGCTACTCCAGAGGGTATTTCCGGAATTTGACCAATAAATTGACAATCAATCCCTTCATTTTGATAGTTGAACAGGTTTTGCTGTCCAAAAATATCCTGGCCCAGTTTGCTAATAAAGCATACCTCCCCACCTAAGCGGGCAGCAGCCACTGCCTGATTGGCCCCTTTGCCTCCTGGGATTAAGGAAAATTCTCCTCCAATAATGGTTTCTCCAGGGGCTGGGAAATGGTCAGACTGTATGACCATGTCCATATTGGCACTTCCAATGACGAGGATTTTGGGTTTGTGGGACATACCTTATATCTGATCTAAAAGCCTTTTATCAAAGGGAAGACTTTGCAGTTTGAATTTTGGGAGGTGAAATTTTTATCACAAGTGATTTTGAAGTAATATTATACTGATCTTATCCAAAAGATACAAATAATCAGTGGATTATTGGAGGCAAATCGATTTGGATAGCATTAACCTTAAACCCATTGTAGCATGAAAAAACAACAATCTATTTTTTCCAGAAGGAAGTTTCTGGGCGCAGGCATGCTTGGTGCTGCCGGACTTTCTTTTCTTCCCGGCTTGACGATAGCAGGCCAAGACAATCCCCTCAGAAAGGAAGACATTCATCAGATCCGGTTAGGCTTTATAGGTGTCGGAAGACAGGCCATGGGCATTTTGAACGGCATGATGCGTATTCCTGGTGTGGAAGTATTGGCATGTGCAGATGTATATGAAATCAAAAGAGAGCGGTTCAAACTTCGTGTGGACAGGATTGCCAATGAGCTTGGAAAGACGAATGCCAAAGTGGAGGCATATGCCAATTATAAGGACCTTTTGGCAAGAACGGATATTGATGCCGTGGTGATTGCCTCACCTGACCATTGGCATGCATTGATGGCCATTGATGCCTGTCACGCAGGCAAAGATGTGTACCTGGAAAAGCCTTTGACACTGACCATCAAAGAGGGACAGGAATTGGTCAAGGCTGTAAGAAGCACAGGTGCGGTATTGGCCGTAGGCAGTCAGCAGCGCTCTGACCTGAATTTTCAGCATGCCGCCAGAATGACCCTCAGAGGGAAAATTGGAAAAGTGGAGAAAGTATTGGTGCATGTAGGTCAGCCCGAACATCCTAAAGCTTATGACCTGGAAGAACAGTCCATACCTTCAGGCTTGGATTGGAAAGCTTGGTTGGGTCCTTTGCCAGCCATGCACTTCAACGAACAGCTCAATCCGCCCATTTCTTTGGATCCGGAGGAAAACGAGAAGTTATGGGGAGCTTGGCGTTGGTTTAAAGAAACCGGCGGAGGTTATATGACTGACTGGGGGGCACATATGTTTGATATTGCCCAATGGGGCTTGGGAATGGACAGAAGTGGCCCTGTTAAAGTAATACCTGGTACAGATAGCAATCCTTTGACCTATCATTATGCCAATGGGGCAGAAATGATCGTTGGTCCTTTTGATGAAGGCAGACAAGGTGTTAAATTTATAGGAGACAGGGGATGGATAAAGGTTTCCAGGGGACAGTTTGACGCCTCCGATGAAAGTCTTAAGCCGACCATGGAAAGACCCAATTTGGGCTATCCTGCGCATCATTGGGATTTTATAGATTCTGTGTTGAAAAGAAAAGACCCTATCGTGCCTGTAGAAGTTGGGCACAGCACCTGTGTGATTTGTACCATAGGCAATATTGCCCATGAACTGGGCAGGCCTTTGGATTGGGACCCTGTCAATGAGACTTTCCCCAATGACTGGGAGGCCAAGTCCCGGTTGCATTATAACTACGAAAACGGATACACACTAAAAATCCATTAAGCATGAAAAACAGAAGAGATTTCCTCAAGCTATCCAGCGCATTAGCTGCAGGAGCGCTATTTCAACCTCAGGATTTGCTGGCTTTAAACAAAGCCAAAAAGCCAATTGGCCTTCAGCTGTATTCATTGAGAGAAGATATGCGGGAAGATCCACAAAATACACTGCGGATGGTGGCATCAATAGGCTACAAAAGTCTGGAAACAGCCAGTTATGCAGATGGAAAAGTCTACGGCATGGAGCCGGTGTTTTTCAGGAAGTACATTGAGGACCTGGGGATGCGGTTGCGTTCCGCCCATGTAGGTGGCCCCAGAAATTACGAACCTTCACAAAAACAAGAGGCCTTAGATTGGTGGAAAAAGGCCATTGCAGATCATAAGGCCATGGGCGCCAAGTATATCATTAAACCTTCCATGCCGATTCCTACCAGCCTATCCGAGCTCAACTATTGGATAGATTATTACAATAGCATTGGTGAAATTGCCAAAAAATCGGGAATGATGTTTGGCTTTCATAATCATGCCAGGGAATTTGAGGCCATTGAAGGACATATCATGATGGATCACATGATAGAAATGACAGACCCCAAATTGGTATGCTTTGAATTGGATGTATATTGGAGCCAAAAGGGAGGTCAGGACCCAGTGGAATATCTGGAAAGGTATGCAGGCAGGTTTCCTTTATTGCACATCAAAGATGAAGAAGAAATCGGTGCCAGTGGGACTTTAGATTTTGAAGGCATTTTCAAAGCAGCTTACAAGCAGGGAATGAAAGATTATTTCGTAGAGGTAGAGCGATACAATTTCGAACCCTTAGAAAGTGTGCAGCAGAGCTTTGAATTTCTTAATAATGCTTCCTATGTTAAGTAAACTTCCTGTCACGTGCTTTTAGTGCGGGACAGATGTATTTTGGTTTCTTGCTATTATCCCAGCACCTGATGTGGAAAACTTCGGGCAGCAACATATAAAACCTTTAAAAGCTATGAAAATTTCCTACTTATCCACATTAATTTTTGCAGGACTTTGGATGTTGATATCCTGTGGTCCTCAGGAAAAAAGTCAAGAAAAAGCTGAAGCCGGTATCTTTGAGCCCAATCCACAGGAAATGTCAGAACAGCCAGTAGGTAAATTGGCCATTGGAGACAAGGCCCCTTACTTCAATTTACCGAATGTTGACGGACAATATGTTTCTATAGATGATTTTAAGGAAGCGGAAGTTTTGGTGATCAATTTCACCTGTAACCATTGTCCTACTGCCCAAGCCTATGAAGAGCGGTTTATCAATTTGGTAGATGAATACAAGGGTAAAGGTGTCGCATTTGTGGCCATTTCTCCTAATAGCCCCATTGGCATTTTGCCGGAGGAGTTGGGTTATACTGACTTGAATGATGACTACCATAGCATGCAGATCCGCTATGAAGACCTGAATTACAATTTCCCCTACCTCTATGATGGGGATACCCATGAATATTCTTTGGCCTATGGGCCCGTGGCCACTCCACATGTGTTTGTCTTTGACAAGGACAGGAAAATGACCTATTCCGGAAGATTGGATGCTTCTGAAAAACCAGGCACAGCCAATGCGGAAGACCTCAGACATGCGATTGAAATGACCTTGGCAGGAGAGGCATTGGATTCGGACAAAGCCATTACTCCTGCCTTCGGTTGCTCGACCAAATGGGCCTGGAAAAATGAATTCACCATCAAAACCAATGAGGAATGGAAGAGAAAACCGGTAACTGTGGAAAAGTTATCCACATCAGGTTTGGAAGAATTGCTAAGCAATGATACGGATGAGTTGCTTTTGGTGAATTTCTGGGCGACTTGGTGCGGACCATGTATTGTGGAATACCCAGAATTTATAGAAATACAAAGGATGTATGGGGCAAGGGATTTCCGTTTTGTATCCATCAGCATGGATAATCCGGAGCAAGAGGATAAGGTATTGAAATTCCTGCAATCGAAGTATTCTGCTGTAACCAACTACCTCATGGATACGGATGATAAGTATGCGGTTATTGATGTGGTTAAAAACGAATGGGATGGAAGTTTGCCGCTGACTTTATTGATCGAACCGGGAGGAAATGTGGTGTATAAGGTGCCCGGAACCATCAAGCCTTTGGACTTGCGCAGGGCCATTGTGGACCATCCGATGATTGGAAGATATTATTGATAAGAAGCGAGAAGCGAGCCCTTCGACAGGCTCAGGGACCGAGATTAGATTTTAGAAATAAGAGGCAAGATGCAAGAAACAAGAAGCAAGAGATAAGACTAAAGAGTCTTTTGTTCTCTTTTGTTCCTTTTGCGGTTCAATATGATAGCCACTAAGTCACGAAGTTTTGAATAGGGAAAAATATTGACCACCTGATGATAAGCGAGCTTGCATACCTTTAGGTAGGAGATTAGACATGCCTGATGCAAGCAGGAGCGAGAATTTAGACTAAAATTAATTTGGATGTTGGAGCAAATTCCTTATCAATTGAAGTTAAATTGTGGATAACTTTTGTTTTCTTTTGTTCCTTTTGTGGTTCAATAGATTGGCCACTTAGTCACTAAGTTTTGAATAGGGAATAATATTAACCACAATAGAATCATAGATTCACATAGTTAGTGGTTCTTGTCAAAAATAAGGCAATCAAAAAATATGTTTTCTATATCGCTATGTGGCGAAAAACATATGCTTAAGTTCGCTAAGAGGGAGTTCTTCCATCACTTGTCTTACTGATGTTCCTTCTTCTTCGTGCCAATTCACAAGTCTTACAAATCCATCCGCAATTTCAATACCTGTTATGCTGTGGTCACTGTAGCAACAGCAGCCTGCATTAAAGTAGGTGGGTTTATATGGGCTGCTTTTGATTACTTCTTTTTCACACTGACTGGGGTGCCGGGCTATTTTCTCGGAAATTTGATTGGCCAAAGGTTGATTGCCACTTGCAAGGGCTTCTTCCAACTGTTGTTTCAGCGCAGTGATTTGGCTGTAGGAATGAAAGATGGGTTGGTGGGTATGTCCCGTGACAAGAATCAGGTTCTTCTGTTCCTGACTCCACTCGTACATGAGGCGGTTATGCAAGGTCTTTTCTCCCTGTACATTGGCCGGTGTATTGATGTTGATATCTAAAAATGACTGTAAGGGAGCCCAGATGTAGGTAACAAACCAAATAGAGAAAGCATTGCCATCGGAACGCTTGTCCCCTTGATGACCATGGGTACAAAAAACATCAATATGTTTTCCATCCTCATAGTTGACCCGAATCACAATGCCCCCATAAATATTTATGGCTTTACCATAGATTTCCCGGAGAAACATGTTGGAAAAGGGGTCAATCTTCCAAAACATGTCATGGTTACCATAAATCTTGTAATATGCATTCCGCTTAACAAATTTCTTTTCAGCCTCAAAGGTGGCTTCATTGTGTTTGATGATGGAGAAGATATTGAATTTCCAGAATTCTTCCGCATCACCCAGGTTGATGTAATTCGCACCTTTTTGGTCATAATAATCCAGGGCAGCCAAGTAGTTTTTTTCGGAAAAACGGAATTCATCACTCCGGCCGCGGTTGCCCTTGTGGTGATCTGAAAAAATGATGGTGGTACCGTTTTTTAAATCCAGATCGTAAAGCGCCCCTTGCTTGGATTTGGGGTTATCCACAATGTCCTGATACAACTCGCTTAACCTTTGAAAGATGTAGGCTTTGTCTGGAGCGGAGGAAACCCTTTTGGACAACCATAAGATTGGCCTTCTCAAAAGAAAAACGATGGGGGCTTTAAGGATTTCTAAAAATTTTTGGAGCATGGTAATATGGTTTTCAAAACCTTGGTCGGAATATAGCCAATTTTTCTTTAATAGGAGAGTTGAACGTTATGCTCTGTTTTTTAAAATTTTGCATTTACAGAAAGGCAATGACATCTAGCGAACCGTCATACTGAGAATTCAACATTTAGGAAAATGTTCAGAAAAAGAAATGACAGTCATTGAAGCTTCATCTCTCTCTACTACAGAGGGGCATTTGTGGCAGATTTTTTTACCACATAGGAGAAGATAGCACACATAGCTTCCCTGAATCAACCGGTTGATTTTAAAAACAAAGGTTTGCTGCAGCCCTGCTATGTTTTCTATGTCGCTATGTGGCGGATTTTTTCAACCCCAACATAGTACATATAGTTTTCCAAGAGCCAACTGTCTGGTTATAAAGAGGCTTGGTGTTGCCAAGTTATCCTCCATACATGGGACAAATTGTTTTATAGGTCACTTTCCCAATTAGGAGAAGAATCTCATTTCCTTTAGGAGACTCTTCTCCCAAGCCATCGGGATCAGGATGACGCTTACTCCTAATTGTCAATGGTAGACGGAGCCTGCGGAGTCGAAAGCCTGTTCCGGAGGATTATAGGGCATCTCCTAAACTATGGGAGATCCCCCGCAATGCTGCGGGACAAGCAGTTCCTTGCTACCAATGACCAATAGCTATTTCTAGCGGCGATCGCGGCGACTTCGCTGCGCGAAAACTTTTGTTAATTTATGATCTGTAAATGGAAATTTTAAAATCTCAGAATGAAGTTTCAATAGCAGATAATATCCCTTGATATTAAAATCTATCGTTTACTTGCTTCTGCATTCAAATTTTCATAAATTGAATTGTTTACAATTTAAAGTGATGGCAATAGAAGAAAAAGAACCCGGATTTCCCTTTTACGTGGTATCTAGATTGATTTCACAAGCCTATCGGGAACCTTTACAAACCCTTGGATTGACTTATCCACAGTACTTGGTGATGCTCTGCTTGTGGGAAAAAGATGGTTTGATGGTCTCCCAAATTGGCGAAAAACTCTCCCTGGACTCCGGTACCCTGACCCCTTTGCTCAAAAGGTTGGAGACCATGAATCTGGTCAAAAGAGAAAGAAGTGAAGCGGATGAACGCCGGGTGACCATAGAACTGACATATCCCGGGAGGGCACTTCAGAATAAAGCCAATGCGCTAGCTTCACCTTTGGATGCTGTTTTTGAAGATTGGCAGGAAAAAGAAAGAGTTGTATTTCAGGAGCTCATGGCAAGGATTCAAGATAAACTTCAATCCCTGCCTTAATTTCCAATTTAAAGAGGAGACATAGGGGAATCAATTTTCACCTTTTTTCAATTTCGGCTATTTATTTTACCCTAAATTTCAAAATTATAAGTGTTTTTTTCAGTTAGGGGGTTTAAGGCTATTTCTTTTTCTCTGCCAATGCAAATTAATGGCTGATAAAGGCTATTTTTACAGGCACATTTATGTTTTATCGAAAAATTGTGAGTAATTGAAAAGAAAAATAAAAGTAGGGCTGGTGCAAAATGCTTGCTCCGGCGACCTTTCTTCCAACTTTAATAAAGCCGAACAAGGCATCCGTGAAGCAGCACAAAAAGGGGCGCAGATCATCTGCTTGCAGGAACTCTTCGGTTCCCTTTATTTCTGTGATGTGGAAGACCATGACAATTTTGGTTTGGCTGAGAAAATTCCCGGACCTTCCACCGATAAATTCAGCGCTTTGGCTAAAGAATTGGGCGTAGTAATCATCGCTTCCTTATTTGAAAAAAGAGCAGAGGGGCTTTACCACAATACCACCGCAGTTTTGGATGCCGATGGGACTTATCTGGGCAAATACCGTAAAATGCACATTCCCGATGACCCGGGTTATTATGAGAAGTTTTATTTCACCCCCGGTGACCTGGGGTACAAAGTCTTTAAAACCAAGTTTGCAACGATCGGAGTATTGATCTGCTGGGATCAATGGTATCCTGAGGCGGCGCGTATTACCTCCTTGATGGGGGCAGAGTTGCTGTTTTATCCTACGGCCATCGGATGGCATAAGGATCAGGATGAAACTACCAACAAAGAGCAATATCACGCTTGGCAGACCATTCAAAAGTCCCATGCAGTCGCCAATGGGGTTCCTGTGGTATCTGTCAACCGAGTGGGCATAGAAGGAGATATGAAGTTCTGGGGAGGTTCTTTTGTGACCAATGCCTTTGGTTGGGTGACCTATCAGGCAGACCACGAAAAAGAACTGGTGCATGTGGAGGAAATTGACATGGATCTTTCTGACAGGTACAGGACCCATTGGCCATTTTTAAGGGATCGCCGCATCGAAACTTATTCCCCTATCCTGAAGAGATTTATCGATGAAGATTGAAAATGGGAAAACTCCCTTAGAACTGGGCTATACTTTTCCAGCTGAGTTCTATCCTCATGCCGCCACTTGGTTGAGCTGGCCACATAAAGAAGCCTCTTGGCCGGGGAAGATTGCTGCTATTTTTTCTGCCTATGCCCAATTTGTCAAGTTGCTGGCAGAAGGAGAGGAGGTGCATATCAATGTGGCCGACCAAAAGATGGAGGAATTTGCACTATCCCATTTGCTAAAGGCAGAAGCGGATTTGTCTAAAGTGTTTTTTCATCACTTCCCCACCAATGATGCCTGGTGTAGGGACCATGGTCCTGCTTTTTTGATCAATGAAAAAGCAGCACAGCGCAAAGCTTTGGTCAAGTGGAAGTACAATGCCTGGGGGGATAAATACCCGCCCTATGAATTGGACAATGAGATTCCTTTCCATATTGCCAAGTACAGGGACATTCCCTGCTTTACCCCTGGGATTGTCATGGAGGGTGGTTCTATTGAAGTCAATGGGAAGGGTACTTTGATGACCACTGAGGCCTGTTTGCTCAATCCTAACCGTAACCCTCATCTTTCCAAATCCCAAATCGAAAAGTACCTGCGGGATTATTATGGCGTGGAAAACATCCTTTGGTTGAAAGATGGCATTGTGGGAGATGATACCGATGGACATATCGATGACCTTACCCGATTTGTGAATGAAGATACGGTCGTTACAGTGGTGGAACATGACAAGCAGGATGAGAATTACCAAGCCTTAAAGGAAAATACGGAATTACTTTCCCAGTTGAAGCTGGAGAACGGTAAATCCGTCAATATCATTGAATTGCCTATGCCGGCTCCGGTGATCTTTGAGGACATGCGTTTGCCGGCCTCTTATGCCAATTTCTACATCGCCAACAAGCATGTGATTGTGCCCACTTTCCGGGATCAAAATGATGAAAAGGCTTTGGAGCTATTACAAGGCTGCTTTCCTGACCGAAAGGTAGTGGGGGTGGATTCCTGGGATTTGATCTGGGGCTTGGGAAGCTTTCATTGCCTCAGCCAACAAGAACCTTTTTAATGAAAGAAGCAAGAATCAAGAGACAAGAATCAAGAATCAAGAAACAGGAGAAAAATGAAGTACCAAGTACAATGTACCATGTACCAAGTAATTTCATATGTTGTAATTCACAAATTGTAATTTACAAAATGTAATTTACAAAATATAAAATCAGCTATGTTTTTAGAGTTGAAATAAGTGCTTTATTTCCTGTAGGGTTCCGTACTATTTCTGATAGGAATGTAAGCTTGGCATCTGGAACATTGAAACAAAAGGGATGGAATTGAGAGCGAGGTATCACCGCGCTCTCAATTCCATATTCCACCATAAAACTCTTTACCGGCGATGGCTAAACCTGGTAAATAAGCTAGCCGACCAAGCCGAGGTCTTAAAGGGAATTACAACTACTGGCAAAGTAGTGTATAACTTTTTTCCATTTTAAGAAAAATTAATCCGGCCAGTTCATACCCTCGATATAGGGCGCACCTGCATTTTTCATTTCTGATCCTATGGACTGCAGCGACTGATTGAGCTTATTAAGCTGCTCAGTTGCTTTCTGAATTTGGTTGTTGGCAAGCTGCAGGGTTTGTTTGGAAGTTTCAGTTGGTCCATAGAGAGAAGTAGAAATACCTCGATTTACTGCAAATAGTCGCTCACCTATAGTTGGTGGAGTTTTTTCACCCACTTGTAGCTTCGCCGGATTGCCATATACCTCCATGTGCAGCTGGTAGAGTTTGTTTCGCAAGTCATGGAGTTTGGCATCGATAGTGCCAGGTTTAGCGGTAGATTGCAGCAAGGCCTTACGCATCGCGTCCACTGTTTTTATACTTCGGTCTATGTTGATGTCAAGTGCGGAGGCGTCTCTTGCTGCTGCTTCATACGAACGCCAAAAAGCCGCCACTTCATTTTCTGGAGCCCCTTCCAGCGCACCTTTGTACATCCGCTCAACTTCAAAGGTAATCGGTTCATCCAAAGCCGTGGTGACACCATCTACCCTTTTGTAAAGTGTAGCCGTGTAAGTTCCAGGAGCGACCATAAGACCTTCTTCATACGATTGCCCGCCATGAATGCTTAATGCCGTAGGTGCCGGATACCGCAAGTCCCATGAGATGCGATGAAAGCCCTTTTTCGTTGGGCCTTCTACACGCCTGATTACATTGCCAGAGGCATCCTGTACCAGTATGAAAATGCTGGGTTTTTCCTGAATCTCTTCGGCTGCTCTTTCTTCCCAGCTTGGCATCGGCACGTCGCGTTCGGCGGCTGTCAGAGGTTTTTCTACGGCTTGTCTCATTTCCGCTTTGGTTTTCAAACCATCTTTCAGGTGGTAGGTAAATACTGCCCCAAAGTCCGGATTTGGGGCAACATAATAAGAAGCACCTTGCGTACCTTTTGGCTTGCTGAAATCCAAATGGGAGCGGGGAATATACCACCAGGCTTTTCGGGTAGAGTAAAGTGAGCCTTCTTTTTGAAGGGATGCAGTACTGACTTCCCTGAGGACACTGTAATCATCAAATATGTAGAACCCACGTCCAAATGATGCTCCCACCAGGTCATTCTCCCGCTTTTGAATCGCTAAATCGCGGAAAGAGATGGTGGGAACTCCTCCTTCCAATTTGGTCCACTGTCCACCACCATTGATGGTAAAATACAAGCCAAACTCCGTAGCGATGAAAAGCAGTTCTGGTTTTACATGATCCTGCACCAGTCGCCAAACCATCAGCTTGTCCGGTAGGTTTCCTTTGATCATTCGCCATGTGCGTCCACGGTCTGTACTTTTTACCACAAATGGACGGTAATCGCCATATTTATGATTATCCAAAGTCACATATACTGTATTGGGATCATGTAAGTCTGCTTTGATGTCATTGATAAAGGCCCTTTCAGGAACCCCCATACTGCTCACTTCTACCGCGCGCCAGTTCTTGCCATCATCCTCAGTGACCTGTAACAGGCCATCATCTGTGCCTGCATAGATAAGCCCTTCGACCAAAGGTGACTCGGATAAGCTTGTAATGGTTCCGTAGTTGGACATGGCATAAACATCCCATGGAGAGTCCCAACTTTGCAAGGCACCCATAATCGGCAAACTCAAACGGTCTTCTCCCCGGCTAAGATCACCACTGATAGCTTCCCAGCTATCCCCCCGGTTGTTGGATTTCCAAACCCGGTAGGATGCAAAATACAATCGGCTGGGGGAATGTGGACTCACAAGAATGGGAGCATCCCAATTGTACCGCTCATGTGGTTCTCCTTCACCCGCCTGAGGCTGTATATCTATTACTTCTCCGGTAGACATGTCCAGTCTGCTGAGCGTACCCTGTTGGCGTTCGGCATAGACGATATCCGGATTGCCCGGTTCGGTAGCAGTGGCGTGACCATCCCAGTTGAGTACAAGTTTCCAGTCGTAGTTTTGGATTCCCTGCACATTGTCCGTGCGGGAAGGGCCTCCGTGTGTTCCATTATCTTGCGTGCCGCCGTAGATGTTGTAAAATGGCTCGGCATCATCAACAGAAACTTTATAGTACTGCGTAACGGGTAAATTGGGCATAAAGCGCCAATTTTTGGTGAGATCAAAACTTTCATAAAGCCCCCCATCTGTTGCCACCATCACATAGTTGGGGTCGCTTTTTTTGAATGCCATGCCATGGAAATCACCGTGGATATGTTCCCGGTTGACGATGTGCCAATTTTTTCCTCCATCGGAAGAGTATTTCATGCTGGCATCCATCATATAGATCAGATCAAATTGATGAGGAGAGGCAAACAGCTCCATGTAATAGTGTGGACCTGTGGCACTCGCCACCACATCCGATGTTTGTACCCAATTCATGCCCCTGTCAGCAGATCGCCAGGTGCCACCTGTGCGTCGATCGAGTTCTATGGCAGCGTAGACCACATCCGGTTGCTGCGGTGAGATAGCCAACCCTATTTTTCCCATTTTACCGGAAGGAAGACCATTAGACAATTGCATCCATGTTTCTCCGCCATCTTCACTTCTGAAAATGCCGTTTTTAACTCCTCCGCCCATCATGGCCGCAACGGTTCGTTGGCGTTGCCAGGTAGTAGCGTAGATTCTGTCCGGATTTCGTGGGTCAATAGCGATATCACCTACACCTGTGAACTGATCGTCACCCAGGGTCTTTTTCCAACTTTTGCCAGCATCGGTGCTTTTGTAAAATCCCCTTTCACCACCAGGACTCCACAAGGGCCCTTGAGCAGCCACAAATACCACGTCGCTATTGTCAGGGTGGACAATGATTTTCCCAATGTGTTCAGAATTAGGCAAACCACGTTTTTCCCATGTGGTGCCACCATCTTCAGAGCGATAAATACCGTCACCAAATCCAAAGTGACGTCCACCACCTTCTTCACCGGTACCCACCCAAATGATCATCGGATCAGATGGATCAATGGTTACACAGCCAATAGAATAGGAACCCTGTTCATCAAAAATGGGCGTAAAAGTAACTCCTGCATTGGTGGTTTTCCAAACTCCACCAGAGCCAACGGCTACATACCAGGTGCTTTCGTTGGTCGGGTCGATAGCCACATCCGCTATCCTCCCTGACATGAATGCCGGCCCGATGCTTCGGAGCTTCAGCCCGCTAAAAGTGGTTTCTGAAAGCAGTTCATTCACAGATGTGGGTCCAGAACTATCTCTTCTCTGAGCGAACAATACAGTGCTTAACCCACAAAACAGTAAGGTCATGAGCCAAAGAAAATGTATATAGGAGTTTCTCATAAATTGTTGATTTTGGTAAGACTTAGACTATGCTCCTTTTAATTTATGTCAATTGGGTCAAAAAATCTCCTACTTTGTGGTAAACGGTTTGGGAGCATGTTTGAAGTTGGACCCATAATATGCGTATTTCGGGTTAAACCTGCCGGTCCATCCACCTTTGGAAAAGGACGTCATAGACTCCGTAAAATGCCATACCATTTTTCTTGTATTCCTTATAAATCAGTTCCTTTGATTGCAATGCTTCTAAAGATCTTAGGACAGTGGAAGGGCTTCCCAAATTATGACTTGAAACAAACGCTTTGGATGTGGGCTCGATGACTTCTTTTTCTAGAGCAATTGCTTTTAGAAGCTTCCATTGCTGAATAGTCAATAGACTCCTGTAATGGAAAAAGAATGGTTCCTGTTCTTGGAGAATTCTAGTGGCTTCTTGATGCCAAAGTTGTTCTTCTATAAATTTCTTACCAGTTTGAAACACCCTATTGCAAAGTAGCTGAACGTAATAAGTATGGCACATGGTCCAATCCAGCATTTGATAAATGATCGAAGGAGAAATACTTCTGCCCTCATCAGCAAACTTTTCTTCAATAAATTTTGCATATGCTTGCTGATCGATTTTTTCAATTTTCAATGGACTGGCACTTTTGAAGAAAGGTCTCCCAGGTTCTGTAAACATACTACTGAGTATATGTTGCTGACTGCCAGCAAAAATGAAACGCACGTTGGGTAGTGACTGTATCAATCCCCTAAGCCAGGCATCCGTGTTTTTTCCTGGATAGTTGCCTATCTGCTGAAACTCATCGATGGCAACTACTATTGGGATATCCTGTTGAACCAAAAACTGAAAGATGTCCTTTACTTGTTTTGGGGTGTCTTTTACATCCAATCCGACTTGTGGGATACCAGAAAGTGCATCAAAACTAATCGTTGGCCTTAAGGATTTGATGAAGTTCCAAACATTTTTTCCAAACGGACTTTTTTCAGGTATGGACTGTAAAAGACCTGAAGCAAGCGAATTCAAAAATTCCTTTTCATTTTCTGTATGCAAGATATCAAGGTAAATTCCTGTCCAACCTTTGGGTAATTTACCCATAACATGACGTATCAAGGCTGTTTTCCCTAGTCTTCTGATACCAAGCAAAAGACAAGATTCACCACCGGTCAACATGGATAGGATGTTTTGGGTTTCAATCTCCCTGTCACAGAAGTACTTGGGGCCATAATAGCCTGTAGTGGGAAAAGGACTTGTTGGATGCATTATTTGAAGATTTGATTTTACAAAATGTAATTTACAATTTGTAAATTACATTTTGTAAAATCAGGCATAAATTTTTTCAGCGATGCAAAAGGCGTGCAGGATTGTCTGGGTGATGCTGTGGTATTTCAAACAGACCCTAAATACTTGGATCACAATACAGCAGGTCTTAGGATAAACCCTTTGTTGCTGAGGTCCTTGGCGAGTTCTCTGGAAAAGCGGCTGAAGAGGTTATTGAAGCTGTTTATGGCAGAACCATCCACCGACATTTTGGCCATGTACTGCTTTTCGAAGAGGTCTTTGTCCATCAAAAATACATGGAACTCTGAGCGGGGATTGGAGTAGCTGTCCCCGTTGATGACCACATCTTCCCGCCAAAGTGCCCGTGTATGTACCAAGAGAATGCCGTCATATTCCAGGTCATTGATATTCAGGATAAATTCATCCATAGAGACCAGTTTATGGATATCAAATTTCTGGTCAGCAGGGATAATTTTTACGGTATTCAAGTGCATTTGCAATTGGTTATGGATTCTTTTTCTCAGGTCAAAGCCATCCATACTGTTGAACTGACCCAAAAGCACTGCATTGTAATTGTCCTCATTCCATTCATAAAAGACATTGTCCGAATCAGTTACCAATAGCAGGAGTTGATTGAAGCGCTCCGGCTGCTGCACCATTTGATGCGAGTTGATTCTGGCGGAAATACAGGATTGCGCCAACCAACCAAATAGGATTATGATCAACAGTCTTTTCATAAGATTATATACTGAGTTTTTAGGTTTTGGGTTGGTTTTTGTTTTAAAAAAGGGGCAAAATACTTGTGAAAAAATTTATAAAGGATTGGTTTTGAGTGGGATGGGGTTTGGGGTAGTTTTTTATTTTACCTGTATTTTCTTTTTTCAGGTATAACCCCTCTTACTCCTCCTTCAGGATCATCCATATCTCCAGAATATCTTGGGATCAAATGGATATGAACATGAGGGATGGTTTGACCGGCTTTTTCTCCAATGTTGATTCCCACATTAAACCCACCTGGATTAAATCTTTTTTGTAGATAATTCTTTACATGGTTCAATACAAAAAATAAGGCAGTCCGTTCTCTAAGACTCAATTCGAAATAGTTATCCACATGCCTTTTTGGAATGATTAAGGCATGCCCTTTACTCACCGGATATTTGTCATAGATCGCATAAACTGATGCAGATTCTGCTATTAATTCCATTTCTTTATTTGGAGAGCAAAAAATGCAGGTATTTGCTTCATCATGAGTCAGAAAATTGATGTGCTGGTATTCATAAATTTCACAGTTATCATTTTGAAAAATGGAAAGGAATGGAAGAAGGACATTGCATTGAAAAGTTGGTTTTTGGTGAATCTTGTGGATTCGGAAACCTGATTTTTTTACATCTCTTCTAACGGCGAAATAGGCCTTTCCTCCAGGTTTTAACAATTGTGAAATTTCAAGTAATACTTTGGTTTGCTCTTCCAACATCAAGACATTTAAAACATAGAAGCAGATAATCGTATCAAACTTCTCTTGTGGATAAGTTGGGAAATAATGCCTATCATACCCTTGAGTGTCAAAACCTTTCGCTTTTAGAATTTCCACGTCCTTTCCAAAACCACAACCAAAATCAAGGATTTTTCCTTTTAGCAATCCTTTCTCCAAAAGCAATCTTGCTGGATAAGAAAGTTTGTCTCTTTCTTTTGCAGTTAGGTGTGAAAATTCATTTTTCATGGTAATGTTAAATATTGAAAACCATTATTATGTGCCATCAAAATCAAAGGTTGAAAAGTATCTTTGAATGTATTTTTGTCGAAAGCACCTGGCAACTGCTCAATTTCCTCCAGATTTTTAAATAGTTGTAAATACTCAAAAAGGTATGTTGAGTTTGGCTTTATAACTGAAACAACCTCTATTGCTTGTTTTTGTACCTTGTAAAAATCATCGAAATAAATTTCCAGAGGAGGAATTTTGTTGCTTTTTATCGAATTAAATGATGAATCTGCTGGCACAAGATTCCACATTAAATCGTGGCATACATAGCTATAAGGAATAAAATGCTCCACAACATAATTTGACTTATCAAGTATTTTACCCGTGTAGATACAATCAATTGTTCCTACCTCATCAAAAAATAAATTCCAAAAGTTCTTCCTTTGATTGGTTAATGGGCTTCTTGAAGGAGGCTTAACAAGTTTACTTGGAATATCAGGTAATCCAGGATTCCTTTTTTGTAAGAAAATAGCGAGATTCCAAAAGCAAAAGTCTTTTAAAAAGCGGATATTTTGGATCAGGTAAGGAATCCAATTAAAGTTTATTTCAATATGATTTGGGTAAAGTGCGTATAAACAATCATTTTCAAAGCCTTGAGATTTAGAGTATATTCTTGATATCAATTTTTCTCCTTTTAACCAGGGAGTTAAAAACCAATGTGGAACTTGATTATTAAAATGATTCAGTGTCTTTTGAGTTTCCTGATTTTGTGATTGAACTAACTTTTCTACAATTACACTTTTATGTTCTTCAATAGAAATATTTTCAATTAGTTTTATATTCTCTATCGCTCTATGAATCACATCCTGTTTGCCAAAAGAAACCTGAAAATAATTTACAGTATACCAAGGAATGGCAACCATTCTAGCGAAAAGCTCTCTCTTTTCAATTATGCGATTTCCACCATTAACACAATCTAGAATACTCAAAAACCAATAGTACTTATAGGTAGCAGATGTACTATCAAAACAAGAAGCTAATAGATGGGTAGGAAGGTTTGAATCCTTAGGAAATTCCATTGTTCATTTTCATTTCGATGAAAATACTAATTGAGAATCCATTACCCAACTCCGCAACTAATATTAATCGATTAATTTCTATCCTCCCCATTGTAGCGTTTCCCCCTCCACTTCCGTCTTATCAAAAAAACAAAGGCTATGAAAAAAACACTGAACCTGCTATTTGCCCTTCCTTTTTTATTATCCACTGCTTTTATGTGTGAGACCTTAGACCAAGGACCAGAGGTATTGTTGGCTACTGACTGCTTCGATAGCCGTCAGATCAAGGAGGATACCATGTGTGCTGCCATCTATCAACCGGTCTGCGGCTGTGATGGAAAAACCTACGGCAATGCCTGTGAAGCCGGTGCCAGAGGTATTTTGAAGTTTACAGATGGGGAATGTAATTAACAAAGCCCCTGATACCATTTTTTTACTTCAGTATAAAAAATGAGTTTTTTTTCAGATAGTTGGATTTTTTTGCCAACGGTAGGGGGAAAGCCATGGAAATGCTGTTTTTTGTTGGAGTGAATATCAACAATCCTCCCATGAAAAACCTTTCCGCTTTCCCCCTTATCCTGCTTGGCCTGCTGTTATCCTCATTGGCTTTTGCCCAAAAAACCAATTTCACCGTTTCAGATGCCATTAACGTCAAATCCATCGGCAATACTGCTTTATCCGATGATGGAAAGTTGTTGGCAGGGGTGATTTCAGATGGCAGGGCCAGATTTGATGTGGATCATTTCAGATTTCAGGACCCCTCCTACCTCAATGTACTACCAGGTGAATTTGTCATCCTCGACACCCAAAATGGCGAAATGCTGTATCCCTATAAGGAACAATCCAGAGTAACCTCATTTTCCTGGTCTCCCAACTCCAAGGAGCTGGCATTTTTGGAACAAAAGGGAGACAAGCTCCACCTGATGCTTTACGATACCAATCGCAAACGCATAAAGGAAATAAAGATCAGTGGGAATCCTTTGTTGGCCAATTCGGACTTGACCTGGACTTCCGATGGCAAGTCCATACTGCTCCATGCCAGAAATCATGATTGGTTAGATAGGGCCATGGCCATTTACAATGAAGCTACCAAAGGACCGGTTGTGGTATATGATGGGAATAAGCCTTTTCTCAAATGGGATGAAATCAGAAATACCAATGCATTGACCAAAGTGTTAAAAGTTAATTTGACGAATGGACAGTCTCAGGAAATGCTTCCTGAGGCCAATTATGGGGGTGTTTACCTTTCAGATGACAATCAATTCCTGATTTTCAATGAAACTTTCCCTTTGAAAACTTCCTACGTCCGCAATGAAGGTACCGAGTACCAAGTATCTTATAAGGAACTTTCCAATCCAGATTCCACGCACATTCTCTACAAACGCAACAAACAACGCAGAAATTACAATTGGTCTGATTCCAAAGCCAAATTCGCATGGGTAGATTCAGGCTATGTTTATGTACAGGCATTGGGTCAGCTGGATTCACTCAATCTCACCAAAGGAAAGGCCTTCACCGATGAAAAAAAGAAAAAAGAAGTGAAGTTTTCCATAACCTCCTGGTCTCCTTCGGAAAACAAATTACTCCTGAGTTCGGACAAAGGCTATTGGTTGGTGAATGCCCAAGGGGATCAGTTGGAAATGGTTTACGAATTTCCCGAGGATAAAGAAAAAGCCCCCAGCTTAAACCTTGAGCATTGGTCTAAGGATGAAAATTACCTGTATTTTTCATACAGTGAAAAAGACCGCTGGAGAAGGGGTTTTGTCCGGTTTGATCTCACTGACCGTACCATGGAAGATCTGATCATCGATGATCGTCTTTACACAGGATTACAGAAGGCCAAACATGAAGATGTAGTTGTTTTGAATTTATCCGATGGAGATATGCCTGCTGATTTGGTAGTGAGCGATTGGTCTTTTGCAGAAATGAAGCCTTTGACCCATCTCAATCCATGGTTAGCGGACAAGAAGATGACAAAGTCTGAGTTGATTACCTACAGAAATGTAGACGGCAAAGAGCTCAAAGGTATCCTTTATTATCCTGTGGATTACGAGGAGGGCAAAAAGTATCCCCTTGTCTGTGAAGTCTATGAAACTTTCCTTGCAAATGGCTACAACAGAAATATGAACCTTTTTGCCAATCAGGGCTATTTCGCCCTGCGTCCATCGGTGGACCTGGAAATGGGATATCCCGGTGAAGCTTGGGTAAAAGGAATCACCGCAGCCATCAATAAACTGGTGGATGAAGGCAAGGTGGACAATGACAAAGTAGGGGTGCAGGGGGGAAGCTATGGCGGCTATGCCACCTCCTTACTGATTACACAGACCGATAGATTTGCTGCAGCCATCAATATCTCCGGGAAGGTCAATATCATCAGTTTCCTTGGGGATAGTCCCAAGATCGGAACGAGGAATTATACCGCAGCGGAATATGGTCAGGACCGAATCGGTAGCACCCTTTGGGATGCACCTTTGAAATACCTGGCCACCACAGCAGTACTGCATGCAGACCGGATCAAAACACCTCATATGATCATGACAGGTGAAGGGGATTGGAATGTGCCAGGCACCAACTCGAGGGAACTCTATTATGCCATGCGAAGATTAGGAAAAGATGTGGTCTGGGTCAATTACCTCAACGGGGGTCATGGTGCGGGTGTCGCCAGCAATGAGCGTGATTTCCATGATCATTGGATGAGGGTTTTCGAGTTTTATGAAAAACATTTCAACAAAAAGGAGAAAGAAGAGAAAGACGGTGAGAGCAGTTAATCGTATCTAATTTTCCACAGCAGGTACCCTCGCCAAGACCAACTCCGGCAGTACCACCAATACATCCTTCTCTGTTTCAGGATTGTGCCAATAGACCAGCCAGTTGACAGAGATCTGCTGTACGGTATAGCCTTTTTCCACATATTGGGCTAAGCTTTGCTGGAAAGCCAGAGAAAACCGAAAAACGGCCTGACCCTGTGTGTTCAGGCCATCATTTTCTTCCAGACTTAACAAATCCCCGGTCCTTAGGCGGTGGATAAGTTTTTGTCTGAAGGCGCAAAAACCCAAATTGATGTCCTTCATGCCGAGCTGTAGTAGCAAGGGCCCCTGATCTTCAGGAAAGGGCGGAACCTCAATTCTTTCCAGGGCTTCAGCAGAGATGCCATCCAGATAATGTCCACGGTAGTGAATGGAAAGCAGGGACTTGGCCCGGGTCATTCCCACATACAATATTCGGCGCTCTTGGTCATCCCGGCAATCGGATTGGCTGAGCATCATATACACCTGGTCAAACTCCTTGCCCTTTGCTTTGTGGATCGTGGAAACCAAAACAGTACCATATTCCTGATCGGTAAAATCCTCTATTTTGGACTCCCGGATAAATTCTTCCAGATCTGTCCGGTACCTGGTTTTAGGAAAAATCTGTTCAAAATCATCCAAAAGACGATTGACCAATTCCCATTTTTGGCTATGACCAAAAGTAGTTTCCAGCTGCTGCCTTGACCTTTTCCATTTCTCTTCCGGGATCGTAAACTGACCGGGTCCTAGGGATAATGAATTGAAGAAAAAGCGGATTTCAAAGAGTTGCATCAAATGGAATTGCTCATGGCTTTGAATCAGCTTGGCGGAAATGTTTTTTTCCAAAAGACGGCTCAGGATACCCAATGCCTCCTCATTGGTCCTGCACAGAACACCTACACTGCCCTTAAGTGAACTGGAAATCAGGTCATCTACCAAAGGTCGGGTCATGTGGCTGCCTTGGTGCTGCTGTAGCCTGAGAACACCGGGTTCAGGCTGATGGGCCATGATGGGGGTGTTTTTCAACCTTTGGCTTATGGTTGCTGCCCATTGGTTCGAGAATTCGACCAGGTTGGATTTGCTCCTGTAGTTTTCCACCAATTCATATTTGAGGGCCTGTTTTTCAGTGATGAATTTTTCAAGGTACACTGCACTTGAACCCCGGAATTCATAGATGTTCTGGTCATCATCCCCCACAGCAATGACCCGCATGTCTTCGTTCTGTTCCATCAGTGCCTCAATCAAGGCAAACTCTTCCCCGCTGATGTCCTGTGCCTCATCAATGACCAGGACGGTGCGGGTGACTTCCTTGGGTTCGGTTTTATTTTCCCGGATCATTTGGGTAGCCTGCACGATGACATCTTCGGTTTTGTCCAGACTGCCCACCTTCCCCAAGATATCAAAACAATAGCCATGGAAAGTTTTGATGTCCACAAAAAGCGCCGCATTTCCTATCAGCCCCATTAAGCGTTTTTTGAATTCTGTGGCTGCCGCCCTAGAGAAGGTCAACATCAACAATTGTTCATGCTTGACATCCTCCATAAGCAGGAGTGCGGCCAATTTGTGGACAAGTATTCTGGTTTTTCCACTTCCAGGTCCGGCAGCTACGACGATATTTTTGGATTGTTGGTCGTTGATGATCTTCAGTTGGGCTGGGGATAACTCCCCAAAAAGCCTCCTGAATTTGGCTGGCGTAATGTTACGGCTGATTTCTTTTTGGCGCTTGCCCTTGAAATATTTATTGAGGAAAGTCGCGTAATTCATCTGGAAATAATCCTCGACAAACTGCAGGGCATCCCGGTAATCCGCAATCATCTTTTTGGCATATTCCCCAACAATATGGATCTGCTGCACCTTGTTTTCATAGAAGCGCTCCAGTTTTTGGTAATCTTCCTGCTTGTACCGGGCCTTATTGTCCCTCTCGGTGCGCTCTATGGTCAGGCGGTTGTAGAGCACCAAAAAGCCCCCTTCGATTTTGAGGGCATCCATTCTGGAAAGATAGAAAAGGGCATCTTCCACTTCGGCGGGACTACAGTTTCTTTCAAAGAGTCCTGCTTCTGAGGCGAAGGCTTCTTTCAGTTCCAGTACAGAGAAATCCACAGGCATCTCCCCTGAAAACAAGGGGAGGTCAGGTGCTGCCAATGCTGCCTTTCGGTACAGGTAATCCACAATAAAGCGGGACAGGTCATGCCTTTTGCGGAATTTTTCTTTCAGCACTTCTGTGGATAAGTTGGCTTTCAGCTCTACGTGGTTTTTGGAGGATGTGGAAAACTGCTTGCTTACCCAGTTTTTGATGGCCCAGTAATTGATGACGCTGCGTATTTTGGCAGGGGTTATCCCCTTTAGGCCTTCCATAGCTGCCCCTTCATTGAGGCTTTTGATCTGGAAAATCCGGGGTTCTGACTGGATTTGGCCCAAAAGGTAATTTTCCAGCAATCCGATGTTTTCCACAATGTCCATGGGCTTTTGGATGGCATCTGATTTTCGGATGTAGGCCTGTAGGTCTTTGGAATCCGCCAGGATTTTTTCCTCTCTCAACAGGTGAATGATTTCAATCACCTCTTCTTTGACCATGGCCAAGTGGTCAGCGATATAGTCAATCCTTGCCTCTGCTTCATCCTCTAGTCGTTTTTGTCTGCTTTTGGAAGAAAAGAGCTTTTTGATGATTCGGACAGCCTGGACTTTCTGGTTTTGGGAAAATCTCGGAGAGCTTTCTATTGTTATAATGGCATCCTGTGCATTGGCGACCTGAATGCTGCTGGCGAAGATTTTGGGCATATTTTGTCCACGCTTGAGGTATCCCGCATCCTCCAAGGCGGCAATGGCTGTGGTCACCCTTGTCTCGATTTCCCGCATGGAGTCATCCCAACCTGCCTGACGGGCAATTTCCAGGGCAGAATTTGATACCTGACTTCTGTAACGGGTGAGATTTTTGATCGCTTTCCAGACCTGTTGGATTTCTTTGAGGGTAATTTTGCTTTGGTTCAGCAGGATAAAATGCTTGCTGAGATCCTCTTCATCAAATAGGACAAAACATTCCGCTTCGATATTTTCATCCCTTCCTGCACGTCCCGCTTCCTGCACATAGTTTTCCAGGGAATCTGAGATTTCATAATGCACCACCAAACCCACATCCTTTTTATCCACACCCATGCCAAAGGCAGAGGTGGCCACCATAATGTTGACTTCTCCCGAAATAAAGGCATCCTGATTTTGGCTTTTTTCGGTTTTGTCCATCTTACCGTGATAGGCACGTGCAGGAAAACCGTCTTTGTTCAGCCTTTGCGCTAAGTCAAATGCCTTTCTGGTCCGTGAAACATAGATGATGCTGGGGCAGGCTTTGGCTTCCAGCAAGTCCCGGAGTGCGAGATATTTTTCCTCTTCCTTATTCCTTTCGACCACTTCAAAGCGCAGATTGGTCCTGGACACACCCGATCGGAAAATTTCCAGGTTGAGGGAAAGCTTTTCGCGGAAATAATTGCGGATATCTTCAATGACTTTTTGCTTCGCAGTGGCTGTAAAGCAAGAGACCGGGATGGGTTCGGAGAGGTTTTTGGTCTCCTGAAGCTTACGTATAAAGTCCGCAATGTAGAGGTAATCAATCCTGAAATTCTGTCCCCAGGAAGAAAAGCAGTGCGCTTCATCGATCACCACCCGGTTGATTTTTCGTCCGAGGAGCAGCTTTTCAATACTTTTAGAGCGCAGCGATTCCGGAGAAATGTAGAGAAGGGATGCTGAACCTTCTTCCACTCTTTCAAATGATTGGGCCCTTTCGATGGGGTCCAATAGGCCATTGATGGTAACGGCTTCTGTGATGCCCATTTTTTCCAGGTTATCCACTTGGTCCTTCATCAGGGACTGCAAGGGCGATATGACAAGGGTAAGTGCTTTTTCCCTTTCTCCCGCCATCAGGGCCGGTAGTTGAAAAGTAATGGATTTTCCTCCCCCTGTGGGAAAGATGCAAAGCAGGGATTTTCCATCTACCGCCGCTTTTACGGCCTTTTCCTGTAAAGGCTCATTTCCATAGGTCCTGAATTGCTCAAAGCCAAAAATCCGCTTCAGACCCGTATGGATATCAAATGTTTGTGAACAGTAGGCACAACCGGGCACACAGGGCCTTCCCCTTAGCAAGGTCATCAACCTGTCCGTATCGGGAAAGCGTTGTAATACCCAGGGAGGGGTAATGCTAAATCTGTCCCCGCAATTGATCAGTGAAAGCGCATAGGCAAGGGCCATGGGCCGCTCCCTCACATACTTATCCACATCCGCTCTTGCACATATTTTTCCTGCAAAATGACTGTGGATAAGTTGCGGTAGATTTTCTACGGCAAGGTCAAAACCCAAATATTCAAAAAAGCCTTTGAAGGCGTCGGTTGGTGCCAGCAATCCTTGGAAAATATTCTGTAATGCTTTATCCAAATCCAAAAATGCACTCAACTCATCGTAGAACAGGTCCTTGGCTTTGATGGCATCGTTGAGTGGGTTGCTGAGGCTATCGCTCTGAAGCTTGTCATCTTTTACCAAATGGTGATAAGGCTTCTTCGGGAATAGCAGTGGAGATAAAAACAAGGTGTCGATGACAGCGGAAAAGCGGATTCCTTTTTTCTGAAGCAGGGGAAGGTCATGTCCCAAGAGGTTGTGCCCGCATACAAACTGTGGATTTCCCAAAAACTCTTCCAGTTTTTTCAGCTGTGTGCCGTGGAAAGTGCTTCCATCGGATTTTAGGGCCCCAAAGTCCAACAATTTTCCACTTTGTGGGTCTGCCTCAAGGTCTAAAAAGCAAATGTTTTGATTGGGCTCTTTCATCAATGCTTCAAAATATCCTTAAACCAATTCAAGAATATTTACTGTTTAGACAATAATATTTAATTTAGGTGAAAACATCACTAAAAACCACCTGAAACCATGTATAGATTGGTAATTGCCACTTTGTTAATAAATCTTTTTTTGATTTCCTGCACCTCAAAACCTACCTCCATGAAAGAAGATGCCTTTATTGAGATTTTGGATGATCGTATTTTGGATTTGCTGGATCCCGATACACCTTTCCAGATCTTGGCGGAAGGTTTTGCCTGGACAGAAGGACCCCTGTGGCTGGAAGGGCAACAAAGCCTTCTATTTACGGATATCCCCAACAATTCAATATTTAAGATTGATGAGAAAGGGGCACTCAGCCTTTACCTTAAGCCTTCCGGCTACACCGGAGATTCCCCTAGAGGAGGGGAAGTGGGGGCCAATGGCCTGACTTTGGATCCAATGGGACGGTTGGTACTGTGCCAACATGGAGACCGGCGCATGGCACGGATGGACAGCCCGCTCGATCAACCCAAAGCCCAATTTGTCACCCTTGTGGATAACTATCAGGGCAAGCGGCTCAACAGTCCCAATGATGTGGTTTTTGATGGGCAGGGGAACATGTATTTTACGGATCCGCCTTACGGGCTGGAATTCAATATGAACGATCCTGCCAAGGAACTGGACTTTCAAGGTTTGTACATGTTGAGAAATTCGGGGGAACTGGAATTGCTGGACCAATTGACCCGACCCAATGGTTTGGCCTTCAGTCCGGACCAACGCCTGCTTTATGTGGCCAATTCTGATCCCGATCTGGCTGTTTGGTATGTATATCAAGTGGAAGTGGATGGAAGTCTTATCAACAGAAGCCTCTTTTATGACGCTACGGATTATGTGCGCGAAGAGGGATTCAAGGGATTGCCTGATGGGCTGAAAGTTCATACTTCGGGGATTATCTTTGCCACCGGACCTGGAGGGGTGTGGATTTTTGACCCCAGTGGAAATGTGCTCGCCAGACTGAGGACTGGGGAGGCTACTTCCAATTGTGAATTTTCCACCGATGAGAAATCCTTCTTTATGACTGCGGATAATTATGTGTTGAAGATTAATCTGAAATAGCTGGAAATAAATTGAAATAGATAGAGATATTGTTTGATACTGGTGGATATGGATAGATATTGGAAATATGTATCTAATTGAAATAGGTGGAAAAAAATGGAAATAAGTAGAAATATTTTGAAGGATACTGGTGTATATTGGTTGATATAAAATGGTAATCAGGAAAGCAGATATTGAAAGGGACTATGATGGGGTTTGGGAGATTTTTTTGGATGTGATTTCCAGAGGGGATGTCTTTTCCTTTCTACCTGAAACCCCCAAATCGGATTTGAAAAAGCTCTGGTTTGCAGACAACATGGATACTTTTGTGGCTGTGGATAACTCAGGAAAGATAGTTGGAAGCTACTACGTCAAGCCCAATCAACCCGGTCTGGGAAGCCATATTGCCAATGGAGGGTATATGGTGCATCCAGAGGAAAAAGGAAAAGGCATAGGCAGGCTTTTGTGCCAACACTCCATAGATTTTGCCAGGGAAAAAGGATATTTGGGGATGCAGTTCAACATGGTAGTCAGCACCAATGCCTCCGCAGTCAAGTTGTGGAAAAGTTTTGGTTTCTCCATCATCGGTACTATTCCCCAAGCCTTCAGACATCAAAAGTTGGGATTGGTAGATGCCTATATCATGTACAAAACTTTGTAAGATTATCATGGATGACTTTTGTTTTCTTTTGTCACTTTTGCGGTTCCATATTTTGGCCACAAAGGCACGAAGACACAAAGTTTTGAAGAAGGGAATGATTTTTACAACATGGCGAGAAGCGAAAGACGAGAAGCGAGAATTTAGACAAAAATTAATTTAGATATTGGAGCAGATTCCCTGTCACTTGAAGTTAAATTGTGGATGACTTTTGTTTTCTTTTGTTCCTTTTGTGGTTCAATTAGTGGGCCACAAAGGCACGAAGACACAGAGTTTTGGGTTAGGAATGATTTTAACAACATGGTGGGAAGCGAGAGTCGAGAAGTGAGATTTTAGACAAAAATTAATTTGGATGATGGAGCAGATTCCTTTTCACTTGAAGTTATATTGTGAATAATTCTTATTATAATTTTACCTTTCTCTAAAACCGGGAAAAGGAATAAATTATTCAGCATATCAATGGTCCGTTATTCTGAACTTCATTCCCCGGACTTCATGAATCACCAAATCATTGCTTTTTGCCAAAAAATCAATTCTTCCCTCCATCACTTTTCTTTTGTTTTCTATATATAGTTTTTCGATAATAATTATTCCAGTACTTTCATAAGTATACCATTCATCACTGTTGATTACCTTTCTTTGGTCTGCTAAAAAAGGTCCTATATATTTTTTTAATTTAACATAATCTGCTTGTGTCGTTTCATCAAAATAAATTTGTCCTAATTGGCTATTCCACAGATCATGGGAAGTAGTAAACAAAATCCTGTAACCATTATTTGAAGAAAACCAGTGATTTTGTAAACCATTACTGAAACCTATGGTGTGACTGTCTATGGAGATAAAATTAAAATTCTCAGACCGATATTCTAAGCGATGCGGAATGAAACTACAAGGATTTTTTTCAATGTTTTGTAAAGAAATACTTCCTGATAACTCGGTAAAATCGGCATAATTGAATTCTTCAAAAAGCCTTCCTTCAAAATCGAATGAAAGCTTTCCTAGATCATAGTTGTAGGAAAAGTTGGTTATTCCAAAAGTGGAAACCGGATAAAAATTAAGGGACAAGTATGTCTTTGTTTTAGATCTATTGAAATCATTGTTTGAGGCATAATCCGTGACTGCATAAAAAACTTCCTTTAAGTCTCCATGCTTCGTTAGATTTAGATCAATTCTATGTCCTATTCTTCCCTTATCAATGAAATCAATAGATATGAAAATCATGTCGCAATTTTCATTGGAAGAGACCGCACTTTTTGGAAAAGAAACCACTCTACCATTTATTGAAAAATTTAAATCTTTGAGATCGTTCAAATCAAAATCCTTCTTGTCAACACAACCGAATAAAAAAATAAAAAGAGTAAAAAAGAATATTTTTTTCAAAGTGCTCATAAATTTGTGAGTTTAGTAAAAATAAGAAAGAATAGGTCTATTATCTAAGGCTTTATTTCAATTTACTACATTTTATGATTCATAATGTGAGGCGGAAGACGAGAAGCGAGAATTTAGAAACAAGATGCAAGGAATAAGACTAAAGAATCTTTTTTTTCTTTATTTTCCCTTTTAAGCTGTGATTATAAATTGGGCATATTAGGAAATGCAGACCATAAAAAGTTAGGGACGGGTCCTACGAAATCCAGACTCCCATTGGAATTTTTAACCATCAAAAAACCATCCCCCTGAAGGGAACTCCAACCTATCTGTTCATTGAAGGGGTTTCTATCAAACAAATTGCAATGGGAAACTACAACCAGAATTTCATTGGATATTTCCTGTTTCTCAATCATAGCCTTTACTTCAGGCCAAATTTCCGGAACATCTAATGGATTTTCAACACTTTCCAAATGAAGGTTTAGTACAGCTTTTTTGGAAATTTCGATGGTCAAGTCCATCATCTTAAGGGTTTGGTAAGCCCTGCAAAATTCACTGCTAATCCCTTGCCTAACCGGAATGTTTAATGCTTTGATCCCTTGACCTATTCTCCTTGCCTGAAGCACTCCGGCATCGTCAATTTGCCTAGCCTGACCAGGGTCACAAGATTTCCACCAATCCTCTTTTTCAGGGTCAAAAGCGTCCTGACCAATTGAAGCATCGGCATGTCTTGCTATAAAAACAAGGGATTGGTTTTGGTAATTTATCATATTGGTAATTACATCCTTTGCCAATTTTTCATTTTGAGCGACATAAATGGGCAGGTTTGTTCTCTGGGTATTTCCTTTCCTTTCCACTTCCACCCATAAGATTCCAGAAAATGAATTTTGAAGCTCAATTACTCCATTTTTAGAAACATTTATGCCACCCAAGCTTCTTGAAGGGTAGAAAGTGGCTTCTTCTCCTAAATCTATCCTAAAATGTGTGGTATTGGGTGTTGCCTCTACAATATAAATTCCATGTACCAATTCACCGGTCCTAACACTTGGATCGAAGGCTGGGTCTTCCTTAGTACAGGAGATAAAAACAGCTAGGGTAATTAGTATTGAAAATTGCAGGATATTAAAATACTTGAGCTTTTCCATATGCTAGATTATTTAAATGGGAGCAATTAGATTTAAAAGTCTTTATGAATTTAATAAAAATAAACTAAAAGATAAAGGAATATCGACTATTTTTTCTTAGTATGGATAACTTTTGTTTCCATTTGTTTCTTTTGTGGTTCAATTAGTGGGCCACAAAGGCACGAAGACACAAAGAAATAAGTTATAACAAAGTTGTATTATGGTTATTTCAAAAGATAAAAGTCTCTCTCAACGTCTATAACGGGAAGCATGTCACTTCCGCAACAAAGAAGATGTGGATAACTTTGCGGTCGTTGCGTATTCGTGGCGCCGCTGCGTGAATCAAAGAGTGATATTTCACGCAACGACCGCAACGATTAGACGCAACGACCGCAAAGAATGGTCTTTAGGATAACTTTGTCTTAGGATGAACTTGTGTTGATTTTTTAATTAACCACGGATGAATGGGGATTAACACAGATTTCTTTGCCCTAAAAAATATATTGTGGATAACTTTTGTTTTCTTTTGTCACTATTGTGGTTCAATTATTTGGCCACAAAGGCACGAAGAGACAAAGTAATAAAGTAAAATTGGAGTGGTATTTTGGATTTTTTCAAAGAGAAAATTTCACGCAAAGGCCGCAACAGGAAGCAAGCCAAGACCGTAGCAAAAAGATGTGGATAACTTTTTTCTGTTGCATAGGATTAATGGAAGTAAAAAGACCTTCGGATTTGCAGATACGAATCCAAAGGTCTTGAGTCTTGCATCTTGAGTCTAGCGTCTTGTTTCTAATCTCCTGCCTAAAGGTAGGCAAGCTCGCCTCTCATTGTCTATTTTTCACATACCTCTCCAACCACTCATGTTGCTCCCACAAAGTATGCAGGATGGATTCTTTGGCGGCATAGCCATGGCTTTCATGCGGAAGAAAAACAAGTCGGGTGGTGGCCCCATGTCCTTTCAGCGCATTGTAATAACGCTCGGACTGAATAGGGAAAGTACCGGAATTGTTATCCGCCTCTCCATGGATCAAAAGAATCGGTGTTTTTACCTTGTGGGCATTCATAAAGGGTGACATGGTGTTGTACACATCAGGAGCTTCCCAATAGGTACGCTGCTCATATTGAAAGCCAAAAGGGGTCAATGTTCGGTTATACGCCCCGCTTCTCGCAAGCCCTGCTGCAAACAGATTCGAATGGGAAAGTAAGTTGGCGGTCATAAAGGCGCCATAAGAATGACCTCCCACCGCAATACGGTTTCTGTCACCTATACCCTGTTCCACAATAAAATCAATGGCTGCTTCTGCATTGGCCACCAACTGTTCCACAAAGAAATCATTTGGTTCTTCATCACCTTCTCCCACGATAGGCATTTCTGTCTGATCCATGATGGCATACCCTTGGGTTACCCAATAGATCGGGGAACCCCAGTTCAAACGGGTAAAAGTATATTTGGATCCTCTTACCTGTGCCGCTACCGCAGCAGATTTATATTCCCTTGGATAAGCCCACATCAATACCGGTAGTCTGCCGTCCTTTTCAGGGTCATAACCTTCCGGGGTATATACTACCGCCGATAGGTCCAGGCCATCGTTTCTCTTGTATTTAACCAATTCCTTGTTGATGCCTTTGATGGATTCATAAGGATGGGCAAATTGTGTAATCTGAACAGGAGCGATACGTCTTCTGGTATTGACCAACCAATAGTTGGGCTGTATGTCTGTGCTTTCTTTCAAGGTCACAAATTCCGTGGCATTGGCGTCCAAAACTTTGGCTACCCGCTCGTAATAAGGAGCCTGAGAGCGCCAAAGGATATTTTCGGTCTTGGTTTTGGTATTGAAAGCGGAGAGATAGGGCATGCTTCCTTCTGGGCTACCACCTTCTGAGGTCATGAACACATCATCTCCTTTTCTCAAAAGTACAGACCTGCCATAGGCATTGGTGGTGAAAACCGGTGTGCCAGGGTCATTGTAAATGTCATCAGAAGACCGCTCAATGATTACAGTGCCTTTTTCCTGAGGTTTGGAAGGATTAATGCGCGTTACTTTTTGCTGTCTGCTAGCAAACCAACCTTCATTCAACAAAGCAAAATTGTCATCCGACCAAAACATGCCACGATAACGGTAACCGATCCCCGCCAATTTGGAAGGTTCTGCATTGAAAGGAGCATCAAGGGTGTAAATGATTTCCCTTTCCTCCATTTGTACCCTCGGGTCACCACCATCCTGCGCTTCTACCCAGTACAAGGTGGACGGTTTGTCTGCTCTCCAAGAAATAGACCTTGGGCCAGTGACCGTTGCATCAAATCCTGTTGGTCTCACTTCATCCAAAGGAATTTCCGCCAGGGTTTTGATAACCTTACCTTCCATGTCCCAAACTTCCACTGTGTAAGGAAAACGGGATGCAGGAACCAGGTAGGAGAATGGTTTTTGGATCATTTCTACGGTTAGGAATTGCCCGTTAGGAGATAAATCCATGGACTTGATCATCCCTGATTTACCTATCCCGGTCAGATTGCCGTTTAAATCCACCATCATGACCTGGGAATCCATAAAGTATTCTAACAAGGCCTCATCATGAGGGTTGGTCAGAAGATCCTGATAAGTTCTGGATGGGGCTGCATTTCCGGATGTTTCCTGCACATTGGGACCTGATGGGGCCAAAGGTGCTTTTGGTATCGCTCCCCTATTAGGGTTGATGCCAGTAAACAATACTTTATTGTCTGAAGTCCAGGTAATGCCTGTTCCATAAACCGCATTGACAATTTCATCGGTCAACTGCTTGGCTTCCATCGAGGTTAAGTCTACTACCCAAAGGCTGATACCTGTATTGGTGGTGTTGGTCAAGACCACAAATTTTTCATCCTTGGAAAGAGAAAAAGCTCCTAACCTTGGGTTTTCAGGTAATCCCTTTACCTGTCTCTCCTCACCACCACGGGTATTTTTGAGGATGACATTTTTAAAAGAACCGGTACGGCTGGGACCGTTGGTGGCAGGGTTGATCCGAATACCTCCAATCCGAAGTTCTGCTTGGGCCAATTCCTCAATAGAAGGATTGCCCGAGCGCTCAAGAACCAACATAAAATCACCTGAACGGCTGAAACTTACTAAAGGGGTAGGGTCTGCATTCACCAAGTCCGCAATAGCGGCTGGAGGCGTTTGGTAGGTCAAAGCTTCCTGTGCCTGCGTGTGAAATGCAGTGAAAAAAGCAAAGACCAACACAAAAGGTATTTGATAGGACTTTTTAAACATAAGCGTAATGGAAGTTTAGTTTTGGGGAAAATTAATGGATAATCTTTAAAGAAGACTCCATTTTTGGGTGTTTGGTTTGAAAATCTGCTTAGTGGTCAATTCCATTCATCATTCTACCACCCTCCTTGGTATATCCTGAGGCAAGCGGGTAAGCAATTCATAATTCACCTGTTGGGAAGATTCTCCAAATGAGGCTACAGAAATTTCCTTGTCGCCTTGGCTACCGATAATGATTACTTCATCCCCTTTTTGCACTTTTTCCAAGTCAGTGACATCCACAGCAATGCTATTCATGGTGACCGTTCCCACTACTGGAACAATTATACCTGAAATGAGGACTTTACCTTGATTGCTCAGCATCCTGCTGTAGCCATGACCATAGCCTATGGGGACCAAAGCAATGGTCATATCCCTCGGTGCCATATAACTGGATCCGTAGCCTATAAACTCACCCATTTTGACTGCCTTGGTGTTCATGATACTGCTTTTCCAGGATATCAGTCTTTTGAGGGGATTTTTGTTGTTCTCAGGCAGTGATTGAAACCGGTACATGTAAGTTTCTTGGGTTGGCCAAAAGCCATAGGCAGCAATGCCCACCCTGACCAGGTCCATTTTTGTTTCTGGGTAGAGGAGTGTGGCTGCAGAACAAGCGGTATGGTATTTTTCAAATTTGATTTTCTGGGCATCAAACCATTTTTTGAATTTTTTGTAGTTTTTGATCTGATTCCTTACGCGCACATAATTGGAGATACTTTCAGCACCAGCATAATGGGTACAAAGCCCTTTCAGTTCCAGGTGGGCAAGGTTTTCTGTAAGGATTTGACCCAACCATTCCCGATCTTCCCATTCAAAGCCTGTGCGATGAAAGCCTGTTTCCAACTCTATGTGGACTTTGGCCTTGGTGTTTAATTTCTTGGCCACAGCAATAGCAGCTTCCAACCTGTCAAATTCAAAAACATAGAAACTGATCCCTTTTTCAACCAATTGATCCAGGTCATCATTAGCTAGCATACCCATAATCATGACCTGACTTTGGTGTTGGCTTGCCTGGTAAACACGCAATGCCTCATCTGCCGAGAAGGTGGAAAAGTGTCTAATCCCATTTTCCTCAGCCATAGGGACGATATTTTCTATGCCATGCCCGTAGGCATTGCCCTTGACTACAATCGAAATCTGGGTTGTGGGCCCGATTTCTTTTTTAATAAATTCAATGTTTTTTTGGTAAGCGGATTTACTGATTTCTATATAAGAGGTATGCTGCATGTGGGCAAATTACATTTTCTATTTTTTTAACCTAATTTTTTATGAAAGAGTTGGATTAAGATTGCATTTTACGAATAACCCAAATGCATAATGCCGTCCAAATTAAAACTATTGTTAATAAAACGTAAATTCTGAATCAGCCTAAATTACACGATAATTCGGGTTATAAACATGGTTGTTATACCTGTTTGAGTGTGTTGATGAGTGGTTTTCCGAGTTCAGGGATCGAAATTTCAAATCTGTCCCCATGTTGAACCTCAATGCCATCGGCAAAACTGGCTACTGAGGTGCCAAAGTAATGCACATGCACATCTCCTGGCTGTCGGAACATGTCATATTTAAAGTGGTGGTGCTCCAAGTTTTCTATATTATGACTCATATTGGCATTTCCTGTGAGGAATTCCTTTTGCCATAGCAGATGATCTCCCCTTTTGATACTGCTTAGGCCAACAAGATGATCAGGAAGTTCGCTGATCAGGAGCTCTGGGCCATAGGCACTTGCCCTAAGTTTGGAATGTGCGAGATAGAGGTAATTGATCTTCTCCATTTTATGGTCAGAAAATTCATTGCCAATAGCAAAACCCACTCTAAATGGATTGCCATCCGGATCGATGACATACAAGCCGGCCAATTCAGGTTCCTCGCCCGCATCCATGGCAAAAGGGGGAGAAACCAATTCATGACCTGTGGGTACTACAGAGAGTCCGTTTCCTTTGTAAAACCATTCAGGCTGTACGCCAGGTTCTCCATTCAGCATCTTCCCATTTTCTAATCCCATTTGGAACATCTTCATAGAGTCCGTGAGCGCATCAGGGTTGCTGCTTTTCAGTTTTTGGTGCATTTTATCTCTCGAAGCCGCAGACCCCAAATGGGTAAGACCAGTGCCCGTAACCCAGCAGCGATAGGGATCAGGATGGGTAAGCGGGAGTAAAACTTGTTTGTTATCTAATAAAGGTTGATAACTTACTGTTTGATCTCCTGCCAGATAGTTGACAAGGTTTTCCAGACTTTTTCCAGATGTAAAGGATTTTTGCACCAATTCATAGGTATTTTTTACTTCAAGCAACAGGCGCAGATTTTCATCCTCTACCAAAGCCACATTGGTGGTGTTCTCTTTATTTTTAAACTGTACGATTCTCATTGGGGATAAGGGCTTACTGGAAAAGAAACATAAATTTCAGTGAAATTTAGTCAATTAGTACTGTTTTATCCTTTTAATCCTAAATTTTCTCAAGGTAGATAGGGATTTGGGCTGTTGTATGTATGTTTTCTGGAAAAATGATTAATATTTCAGAACAATTGGTTTTCATATGAAAAAGCTCCTGTTTCTTGCATTGATTATTTGTGCCTGCCAAGGCCCTGAAGTAGCTCCTCCAGCGCCTGTTTATCCCATTCCTTCGGAGCGGCAATTGGCCTGGCATGACCTGGAATACTATGGCTTTGTGCATTTCAATATGAATACTTTTTCGGATATGGAATGGGGCATGGGGGATGAGGATCCAGCTGATTTTAACCCCAAGGCTTTGGATACCCGGCAATGGGCCAAAGTAGCCAAGGAGGCGGGCATGAAGGGCATTATCATTACGGCCAAACACCACGATGGCTTTTGTCTTTGGCCTTCAGCATATACCGAACATTCCGTAAAGAACTCCCCCTGGAAAGGTGGGAAAGGGGATTTGATCCAAGAGTTGAGGGAAGCCTGTGACGAGTTTGGGCTGGAAATGGGGATATACTATTCTCCATGGGACAGAAACCATGCAGATTATGGTACACCGGCCTATATCACGTATATGCGTAATCAGTTGACGGAATTACTCACCAATTATGGGGAAATCTTTGAGGTATGGTTTGACGGAGCCAATGGGGGAACCGGCTACTATGGTGGTGCCAATGAAAACCGCTATGTGGATAAGTTGACTTATTATGATTGGCCGAATATCTATGCCTTGGTAAGAGAATTGCAGCCCGGGGCGGTATTGTTCAGCGATGGTGGTCCTGACGTGCGCTGGGTAGGCAATGAGGATGGTTATGCTTATGAGACCACTTGGTCCAATCTGATGCGGGACTCTGTCTATGCCGGTATGCCGGAATATCCGGAAAAATATGCTTCGGGACAGGAAGATGGAACCCATTGGGTGCCGGCGGAAGCGGATGTATCCATTAGACCGGGATGGTACTACCATGAATACGAGGACCACAAAGTGAAGACACTTCCACAATTGCTGGATATCTATTACAATAGCATTGGCAGAAATGCTGCCCTCTTGATCAACTTTCCTGTGGATAGAAGAGGCTTGATCCATGAGAAAGACGTGGAACAGATCATGAAGTTATCCACAAAAATAAAGGAAGATTTCGCTGTAGACCTGGCACAAAAAGCCAAATTTAGCGCCTCTAATGAAAGAGGAAGAGGCTTTGAGATCAAACAGGTGCTCAATGAGGATAAAAATAAATATTGGGCAGCAGAAGATGGAGTTATCCACAATGAAATTATCATTCAATTCCCTCAAATACAAAGTATTAACAGGTTTATGGCCCAAGAGCATATTGCCTTAGGCCAAAGGGTGAAAGCTTTTACATTGGAAGCCAAAACAGAAAAGGGCTGGGAACTTATCCACAATGGAACCACCATTGGGGCAAAGCGAATTCTGAGATTTGAGGATGTGGATACGGATGCTTTGAGGTTTACCATAACCGATGCGAAAGCCAGCCCCACCATTTCCAGGATAGGTGTTTTCCATGCGCCGGCATTGCTGATCGAGCCGCTGTTGAAAAGGGATAAATTGGGAGCCGTGACTTTGAATGTTCCCGGAAGCAATGTGGATATTTATTATACCTTGGATGGCAGTAATCCAAGCATCAACAGTCTAAAATATGAAAGGCCTGTGATGGTGGATCAAGCGGTCCAATTGAAGGCCATTAGTCATGATCCTGTTACTGGTCAACTTAGTGAGATTTTAGTGCAAGATTTGGATATGCCCAAAGCCAAATGGAAAGTTATCCACAATGATCCCAATGCAGAAAAAGCCATTGACGAGGATCCCAACACCTTTTGGCAGAGCACAGGGGATGAGTTGACTGTAGACTTGGGTGAGATCGTTACCATCCATGGATTTACCTACCTTCCTCCCCAAAATAGGTACATGAGCGGTGTTATTGAAAGGTTTGTTTTCCAAAGTAGCTTAGATGGAAGAACTTGGACAGATAGGGCCTTAGGCGAATTCTCAAATATTTACAACAATCCTATTGAGCAGACTATAAGATTTGATGGGGTGGATGCAAGGTATATCCGGCTGAGGTCTTTGGGAACAACGGATGGATTGAAGGGCTCCTTTGCAGAACTTGGTGTAATTACCAGGGATAATTAATTAACCACAGATAAATAGGATGAACGCTGATGATGTAAAAAAAATAGATGAATTAACCACAGATGGACGCCGATAAACACTGATATTATTTGTGAAAATAGAATGAACCATTGATTCAACCTGATGACTACTGATCATGAATATAAAAAAGCATGAACTAACCACAGATTAACGCAGATAAACACTGATAAATATTGATAAAAACTTTGTTTAATAATTGGATTCACTCTTTCCGTCGTATCATTAGTTCAAAATAACAGGTCGATTTGTCTATAAAACATTATTGATTACTCTTTTGATTTGGACTTTTGGAGCTCCAAAGTTGATTAAAAGTGCTATTGAGTTTCTTGTGCCTTTCAAATAGTTTAAAACTTGAGCCAAATGAATATCATCTAGGGTTTTTACGGTCTTCAATTCTACAATGATAGTTTTTTCCACATATAGATCGGCAAAATATTCTCCCACGATTTCTCCTGAATAATGCACATGAATGGGAAATTGCTGATTGACTAAAAATCCGCTTTTCCTTAATTCAATAGCCAATGCATTTTCATAAACCTTTTCCAAAAAACCTGTACCCAAAGTATTGGAAACCTTAAAGGCTTTGCCAATTATTTCTTCAGTGATCCAATCATAATCCCATGCCATAACAAATCATTTTCCAAAAAATAATCGCTATTAATCAAATACGATTCATATTATCCGTTTAAATAACCGATTAAATTATTTTTTTATCTGCATTAATCCTCATTCATCCCTTATCCATTTTATCAGTGTTCATCCCATTTATCTGTGGTTAAAACTCTTACCTGAATACTTCAAATCAATTGTCAAATTCAGTAATCATAGAAAATCCATCATTATCCCTGATTCATTTTATCAGTGTTCATCCCATTCATCTGTGGTTTAAACTTTACCTGAATACCTCAAATCAATTATTAATTTCATAAATCATAAAAAACCGATTTATATACTTGATCCTTTCATCAGTATTCATCCCATTCATCAGTAGTTCATTTTTAATCTTAATCCAATTTCATCTATGGTTAAATTAATCAGTGGTTTGAAAAATCCCTAAATCGTTTTACCTTATTGCTCATTTCAAATCAATCCCTAATAACCTATCCATGAAAAGAAGAGATGCCCTTAGGAGTCTTGCCCTGTTGACAGGCGGACTGGTCTTGGTGCCTTCCTGTGATTTTTCCAAGGAAGATATCCTGGCTGCCTATCATAACCTTCAGATTACCCCTGCCCTCAAGCAATTATTGGCCGACATAGCAGACAGCATCATTCCTCCGGGAGAGATCAAAGGGGCTTCAGACCTCAGCGTGCAGGACTTTATCCTGGTGATGGTCAATGACTGTTTGGATGAAAATGGACAACAATCCTTTATGAATGGATTGAAAGGCTTTGAGGATTTCAGCAAAAAGACTACAGGCAATACCTTTTCCAAACTCGAAACGGTACAAAAAGAGGAACTCCTCCTGGCAGGCATGACTACTGATGCCGAAGCCGAAAGGGACATCCGGTCCTTTTTGGGCACTGCCAAACGCTTTACCATACAGGGTTTCATGCTTTCTGAATACATTCAGACAGAGGTAAAACCCTATTCCCTTATTCCTGGGGATTATCAGGGAGAAGTACTGATTGCAGATATAAAAACTGATAGGATCCATGGCTAATTTCAATATAGATGCAGTAAAAGAAAGAACTTTCCAGGCCATAGTGATTGGTTCGGGAATGAGTGGGAGTTGGGCGGCCAAAGAGCTCTGCGAGCATGGGGTGAAAACCCTTGTCTTGGAAAGGGGGCGGGATGTCAAACATATCAAAGATTATCCCACTACGAATATGCTTCCCTATGAATTTGAGCATAGGGGTCAGATACCTTTAGAGGTACAAAAGGAAAATCCTGTAGTGAGCCGTTGTTATGCATTTAGAGAAGATGCCCAACACTTTTTTGTCAAAGACAAGGAACATCCGTATGTGCAGGAAAAACCCTTTGATTGGATCAGAGGCTATCAGGTGGGGGGAAAATCCCTGCTTTGGGCAAGACAGGTGCAGCGCTTGTCTGATTATGACTTTGAAGGACCTGCCAGAGATGGTTTTGCAGTAGATTGGCCTATAAGGTATAAGGACATTGCTCCTTGGTACAGTCATGTGGAGAAGTTTGCCGGGGTATCCGGAAATAGAGACGGGCTTCCCCATCTCCCAGATGGAGAGTTTCTTCCAGCATATCCTTTGAATGTGGTAGAAAGGTATTTTCAGGACCAACTCAAAAAGCATTATGGTGATTCCCGCCATATGATTTTGGCCCGATGTGCCCATATCAATGGAAATTTGGATTATTATGCGCAGCAAGGAAGGGCACGTTGTCAAAGCAGAAACCTCTGCCAAAGAGGCTGTCCTTTTGGAGGATATTTCTCCGCTAATGCTTCCACTTTACCTTGGGCAGAAAAGACCGGAAACATGACCATGCGTACCCATGCGGTGGTGCATTCCATTATCTATGATGAAAAAAAAGGCAAGGCAACCGGAGTGAGAATAGTGGATGCCCATACCAAAGAAATGGAAGAGTATTATGCGGACGTGATTTTCGTCAATGGTTCTGCACTCAATACCAACTTGATTTTATTGAATTCTACTTCCAATCGCTTCCCCAATGGACTGGGCAATGACAATGGATTGCTTGGAAAGTATGTGGCATTTCACAATTATCGGGCGGGGGTTTCTGCGGAATACCATGGTCACTTAGAATATACCACCCAAGGGGGAAGACCTACATCAGGTTATTTTCCTAGGTTCCGTAATGTCTTCAAACAGGAAACAGACTTTTTGAGGGGTTATGCAGCAGGCTTCTCTGCCAACCGAGGCGTCTACCCTGAGCAAGGTGGGGTGGGCATGCACCTGAAGGAAAACCTGCTCAACCCTGACCAATATGGTCCATGGAGAGTGGGTTCGCACATGATGGGCGAGACCATTCCCAAAGAAAGCAATTATGTCGCTTTGGATCCGAACCAGAAAGACGAGTGGGGTATCCCTTTGCTCAGGGTAAATGTGGACTATGATGACAATGACGAGAAGATGATCAAGGATTATTTGGAGCAGATGACGGAGATGTTTGAAAAGGCAGGCTTCACCAATATCCAAACCCGCGATGACCGCAGAGCACCTGGATTGGATATCCACGAAATGGGCGGCGTTCGCATGGGCAGAGATCCTAAGACCTCCTTGCTCAATGCCAACCACCAATTGCATGCCGTACCGAATGTGTACGTCACTGATGGTGCCAGCATGACTTCAACAGCTACCCAAAACCCATCCTTGACCTACATGGCCTTTGCCGCCAGGGCAGCACACCATGCCATGAAGAATATGGGGTAAAATCAAAAATGGCAATTTTTAAAGCCCGATAGACTAGGTCTGTCGGGCTTTATTATAAATAATCAGCTTTTAAACATAGTTTTGATTTTGTCCGTTAAATAATTCAAATAAAATTTTTTTTGGCGCAAATAATTTTTATCAGTGTAAATGAATTATAAAAACACGAACTTACAATCCTATGTTAAGAAACTTGATGATTTTACTTATTTTTTATTTCGTCACCATTTGTGTTTATGGCCAGAAAGATTACGGTGAGATTGTGAAGAAATATGGGGAGGCCTTTCCTTTTGAAAAAATATTTCTTCATACAGATAAACCCTACTATTTTCCAAGTGATACGATTTGGTTCAAAGCATATGCGACCAATCCATCTGAAGGTCTTACCCAAAGCATGTCACCTTCAGTACCTCTGTATGTGGAATTGATCAGCCCAAGTATCCTTCCAATTGCGATTAAAAAAGTAATCAAATTGACAAAGGGAAAAGGACATGGAGATTTTGTCATTCCCAGAGACCTCAAACCAGGTGTTTACAAGTTAAGGGCTTATACCACTTATTCCATGAATTTTGGTGAGCAGGCCTTTTTTGAAAGAAATGTTTTTATATCGGATTTTGGACATGCGGGTGTTTTAAAGGGGGACAATTCTGAATTCAAACTCTCCCTTTATCCGGAGGGAGGTGCTGTATTAGCCGGGAACCAGCAAAATTTTGCTATTAGGTCTGTAGATGAAAATGGAAATGGCATACCTGTGAGTGGAATTTTAATTACAGAAAATAAGGACACTTTATGCACTTTCAGAACAGATGAATTTGGTCTTGGAAAAATTTCTTTTAAGCCTGTGCCCTATTTAAATTACGAGATACAAGCGACAAACCAGTTTGGATTTAGTAGATCTTTTGCTTTTTCCGAATTAGATTATCAGGGATATAGTCTAGAAGTTGACCTTTTTAGTAAAGAAGATTTTGTGAAGATTACAGTTTGGAGGGCTGATGTGAATACTTCTCCAGCACGATTATTCCAAATACAAAATGGATCGGTATTGCTGGAAATTGAATTGGAGTTTGAAGAAGATAAAGCCATTATTGAATACCAAAAGAAGGATTTGCCTTCAGGGCTATTGGTATTCAAATTGGTAGAAAATGGCTTTGAACCTATTGCTGAAAGGTTAATTTATTTAGAAGATGGTGATATTGAAATAAGCATAGTTTCTTCTAAGAAAAACTTCGCGCCCAAAGACAAAGTTGAGCTTGAAATTCTCCTAAGTGATGTTCTTGGCAATCCTGAAGCCGGTGAATTTTCCATCTCAGTTACGGATGCCAAACAGGTGCCTGTGGAAAAAAGACCAGCCAATATCAAAACGTACACAACTTTAACCTCTGAGTTGGTAGTTAAACAACCTTTTCATGAATTTCCATTTTCGCAAGAACCGGAGAAGTTGGACAATTATTTGATTTCCCAAAGTTGGAGGAGCTTCTTGCCTGACATTGAAATTTTAAAGAATGAAAAGTCACCATATAATGTCGAGACAGGATTAAGCATTTTGGGAGAAGTAACCGATAATAGGAAGGAAGGATCATGGAATTTGCGGTTGATTCTGATTGATAAAGATGGTTATCCTGAAATTATGGAGGGGCATACAGATGAAGAGGGGAGGTTTGTTTTTCTTGGCATGGATTTTCAAGATACTGTAGGGGTATATATTCAATCATTTCAGGATAAGCAAAGAAGAAAAGGAAATGTAAAAGAATTAAAAATGGGTAATATTCAAATCCATGAGACGGAAAAACCCCCAATCAAGCCCCGGGAAAAGGTGGAGCAGATTGAGTGGCGCAATTTTATGGAAGGGGAGCCCTATCTTCAACACGTTAATTATGTCAATGGAATTCTAAGAAGATCATTTTTGATGCAAGAGTATGATTTGGAAGAATTTGTGGTAAAAGGAAATAGGGCATTTAGATCCGATCCAAGGACAATAGCATATAATAATAATCCAGATATAAGATTAAGGGTTCCAGAGGAAGTTTATAATTATTTTAGCATCATAGAATTGCTAAATGCAAGGGCGCTCAGAAGGGGTCTGGCCTTTACACCTGATCAAACTTATTTAATCGATGGCAATTTTGCACCCTATCCCATAGTGGCCAGTCTGAGAGTTTCTGATATAGAATTTGTGGATATCATTTTAGGACGCACGCCAAGTCAATTAAATATAGGTGGCCGAACAGCTTATAATATTTTAACTAAAGAAGGAAATCCCAATTTTGATTGGTCAGCTGTGAAAGTGGAGGGAACTAAAGGTTTGAAATTACAGGGCTATGCTCCTACAAGGGAATTCTTTATACCTCCGGATAAACAAGACATTAATAGCCCGATTTCATTGGATTTCCGATCTACTGTTTATTGGAACCCATCGGTTAATATTGACCAATATGGGAAGGCTTTGGTAAGCTTTCCTTTATCGGACGGAGCTACAATAGTGCATGTCGAGGTACAAGGTATTTCAGATAAAGGGGTACCATTTTATGGAACTTATCAAATAGAGGTAAGGGATGGGGCTTTTGCCGTAAAGCGAGATACATCCGGAAGAGAGTTGTAAACTGTTAAACAGGCGATTTTTTTCGGATAATTTACATCTTTAAAAATTAAGGAAATTGTATTATTTTCAAAAATACACTTTGATTAATAATAATTTAGGCCATTTCTTTCGAAGTGTTGCTGTGGTTATCCTATTGAGTATATCAAAGGGAGAAGCACAAAGCTTGGATACCTACCTGGAATATTTTTTTGAATCCCGCCAAGCTGTGAATCTTGAAAAAGTATATCTCAGTCTTGAGAGGGATATTTTTTTGGAAGAAGATCAGATCCTTTTTCACGGGGTCACGGTAAGCAGTTTTGACCATAGGATTTCGGATCTAAGAATAGGCCTGCATGTAGAAATTCTTTCCTTAGAGGGAGAAGTGCTTCAGTCAGCAAAATTCAGGTTGGAAAACGGCATCGCCCATGGCCTGATAGATTTCAGTCTGCCTCCTGGCAATTATTTATTGATGGCATATTCCGATGTGATGAAAGACCTCAGTGCTGCTTTTTTTAAAGGGTTTACAGTGGTTGATAAGACAGGTAAATTCCCATCTAAGAATAGCGAAAGCATCCTACTTGAAGGAATTCCGGAAGGGGGAAAACTAATTGGAAACAAGGATGGGTTTCTTGTGATCAAAGCTTCCGATGCTTCTGGGAGAGGTGTTTCCACCCAAGGAGAGATTTTCACTCAAAATGGAGAGAAGGCCGGCTATTTCGAAACCAATGCATGGGGACTGACCAAGATTCCTTTTCAACCCAAAATCGGTGAATCGTACTATTTAAAGGAAAATCAATCGGAAGGGGAAAAGTTTCCTTTACCCGAAATACAGGAAAGCGGGACTACATGTAAGCTGGCGAATATCAAATCAGCTGAAAGGATAGTTTTTGAAATTCAGAGCAATGAAGTCGCTCCTGAGGACAGCCTGACAGTTTTCATTTTTAATTTTCAATCGCCTCTTGTATTGAATCAATACCAATTAAGCGAAGGCAGCCTCATTGTGAATGTTCCCTATGGGGTTTTGGATAAAGGAGTCCATCAACTTCAGGTACATGACCAGGCAGGTCAATTGCTCGTCAAAAGGCTGTTTTTTATCGAAGAAGAAAAAAAAGCTTGGGACATGGGTGTCGTTTTAAATGAAAGTGGAGTGGAGGTTAGTTTTCCTACAGATTTACCTACTGCTATGCCATTTGGTGTATTGAGGTTTTCTTATGCAGAATCAGATGACTCCATGTATTCTCTGGAAGATTTTTTGGAACTCAGGTCATTGTTTTTGAGTGATATGTATGTGCCGAGAGGTTATGATATCCCTGATAGATCGGAATTGTTAGACCAAACCCTGATTACCATAAACAGGTCTTATTTGGATTTGCCGAAGGATATAGAACACAGTACTTCCAGCTATGATGTCGGCATCTCCTATGCTGTTCAATTCAGAAATAAAAGAAAAAACACTCCCCTTGCCAATCAGCAGGTGGAATATTTTTCTGAAGCTTTGCCTGGGTTTGTAGGTGGAGGAGAGACAGATGAAGAGGGCATCTTGGAGGTACAGCACCTCAACTTTACAGATAGTGCTGTATTTCATTTCAGTATTCCTGACAAAAAGGTCAAGGGTTTTGAAATGGAATTATTGAATCAACAGCATGGTAGTAGAAAGGAAGTTTTGCCACAAAGGGTTCTTTTTCCATCCACAAAAGAGGAGGATGATCTTTCAGGTCTTTTAAATCAGCAGGCTTTGGTAAAAATCCCCAATAATACCTTGATAGATTATGAACTGGATGAATTCACCCTGGAGGTGGACAAAAGGGACTATGATGAAAGGTATAGAGTAAGCCGGATGTTTGGGAATCAGGGAGGTAAAAGAAAAAAAGTAGATGACAGCCTAGCCCGTCATCCACACCCATTGAAACTTACAGAAAAAATGGGGGTTAAATTGGTTTCTACTCCTACTGGGGGTTACAGGACTGCTGATGGGCTTGGGATTTACTGGGATGGAATGAGATTGACTCCTGCTACGTTGATAGATAATTACAGTGCCTGGAGTGTGGAAGAAGTAGAAGTATTTCAGGGTGGACCAATCATGTTCTACAGCAAGCAAAATGATAGAGCTAGCGAATATGATCCTTCGAAATTGACTCTAGAGGGGTACCAGAGTTCCCAGGTTATGCCCCGCATAGATTGATTGGTTCCTCCGTCTTTCATCCATTAATAAAAGACCATGTCAATGGATTAACAGTAGGGATTGATATGGAATCTATAATCTCTGTAAGCTACGAGGGGATAGATGTTAGTGGAGGGAAGTATTTTGTAAGGAAAAGATTAAAATGAGTTCCAAAATTATTTATAGCTTCTTTTAACTTTATGATAAAATCTTTCGTAGGATTTAAAAGAGCCATAATTTATTCCTATGCACCTGTATAAGAGATCAATTTTATTTGTGGCCATGGCGTTTTTGCCAATGGCCTTTTCTTTTGCCCAGAGCCAAATGGACCGCTTGGTAGAGAATATTGAAGCTTATCACCAAACCTATCCTTTTGAGAAGGTTTACCTGCATACGGATAAGCCCCATTATTTTCTCAATGATACCATCTGGATCAAGGCTTATGGCCTGATGGATGTTGGTCAGGAAAATCCTGTCAAGACCCCATCAGTACCTTTATACGTGGAACTGTTACAAAACAGGGCTTTGCCCTATGTCTCCCGGATCATAATCAAATTGGAAGATGGTTTGGGTCAGGGAGATATTGTCCTGCCCGGGGGACTGAGTCCCGGGGTCTATACCCTAAGGGCATATACAGAATGGATGCTGAATTTTGGTGAGGAGGTATTTTTTGAAAAAAACCTATGGGTGGGAGAGTTTGGGGACGGTTGGACTTTTGCGGATAAGCAACCGGAATTAAACTTGAGTTTCTTTCCCGAAGGTGGCTATTTGGTAAGAGGATTAGACTCAAAAATCGGTTTCAAAGCCACCGATGCCATGGGCAAGGGAACAGATGTAGAAGGTCTGATTCTCAATAGTAAACAAGATACCATACTTCGTTTTGAATCAGCACATATGGGTATGGGAAGGATGGAGTTTACGCCACAAGCTGGGGAAAGGTACGAAGTGTGGGCAAGGTCTTCCCAAGTTTCTTGGAAGCGGCTCAATATAGCCTCCATTCAGGATGAGGGTGTAGTAATGAAGATAGATCCGCTATGGCAAGAAGATAAAACCAAAATTCAAATCAGCCATAATTACCGGTTTCCTCCTCAGGAATTGCATCTTCTGGTGCAGAGCAAGGGAAGGGTTGTCGCCCGAAAAATGTTTGACGCTAATCAAAAACTCCATGAATGGGTCATCGATCAGGATGATTACCTACCAGGGGTATACACCTTTACCTTGATGGATGAGGAGACCCGTTTATTGGCCGAACGCTTGGTGTATTTCCTGCCCTTTGCGCAAGGGACGGCAGAATTTCGGACGGAAAAATCCAGTTACAGTCCAAAGGAGCAGGTCAGGATGGATATTGAAGTGGTCGATGAATTTGGCAGCCCCATAGTGGGCAATTTTTCAGTGGCGGTCACGGATGCTTATCAGGTCATGCATTTGGAGCATACCGAGGACATTGCTTCTTATTTGAATTTGGTGTCTGAACTGAAGGGGCAGATTGAAAGCCCAGGTTATTATTTTAATGAAGAGAATGACAACGCTGCTGCCTATTTGGATAATTTGATGTTGACCCAGGGCTGGAGACGTTTCAACTGGGAAAATCTGGCCAAAATGGCGGATGAGCCCAAGTTTCTACTTGAGGCAGGTCTGACCTTGAGGGGCAGGGTTTTTCGGACCAATGACCGTCCTGTGGATGAAGTACACCAATTGACCATGCTGGTAAAACATTTTTATGGAGGACCAATTGTGTACGAGGGGGAGACAGACTCCTTAGGCAATTTTTCATTTGTAGGCATGGATTATCAGGATACAGTGGGAATATTTCTGCAAGCCCACGTAGAAAGGGAGCGAAGGAGTGGGCGAAAAAGGGATGTTAAGCGGAATGATCTTGAAATTTTTAAAAAAGAAATTCCTGAACCCAGAATGGCCAGCATCATCGGCCTGCCCAGTGGGGATCAGTACAGGGATTTTGACGATTACATCGTCAGTGTCAAAGAGGCAAGGGACATCGAGGAACAGTTTCGTTTAGGTAGGGAGTTGGAGCTTGGTGAAGTGACTGTTAGAGGTAGGAGAAGCCAGCTTATTCCTGATAACAGGGCCATTCAATACAGTAATAATCCTGAGCTGAGTATGGTGGTCACGGAGGAATTATATTCTTTTCAGAATATTTATCAACTCATCCGTGGACGTTTTCCAGGGGTGAATGTGGTCGGGAATGTTTTTGATTTTGTGAACCCACCGGCTATTCTGATGCGTGGAGGCCAAATTACAGGAGGGGGCTTACAAGGAGCAAGGATTTTCATAGACGGAATGCCAGTAGATCCCCTATGGGCCATGAATCTTCCAGTGCCAGAGATTGAAAGGATAGATATTCTAAGGAGTTTGAGCAGATCATCTGTTTTTGGAGCTGACGGGGCAGGAGGAGTAGTCAATATCCTCACCAAAGGGGGCAATCCCAATAGGGATTGGTCAGAGGTGGATATTTTGGGGAATGCCACTATTGTTTCCCAAGGTTATTCCCCAATCCGTGAGTTTTACACCCCCCCTGCTGTACCGGAAATCAATGCCCCATTTGCCCTGGATTTCCGCTCCACGATTTATTGGCAGCCCATGGTACAGACTGACCCTAGGGGTAAAGCCTTTATTGAGTTTCGGTTGACGGAAGGGAGTCCGGATGTAAGGGTAAGTTTGGAAGGACTATCCGTTAAAGGGGAAGCGGTTAAAGCCCATTATACCTTTAAAGTTTCCGATTGATGAATCGTGAAAGTTTTCTAATTTGTTTTTTCTTCTTGCTGGTCTTAAGCTTCTTAGACCTTCCTTCCAGCTATGCGCAATACGTAATCAAAGGGAGGGTAGTGGACGCAGAAACTTTTCAGCCGGTAGAATTTGCAACGGTGTTTATCAATAATTCTACTTTCGGAGATATTACGGATAGAAACGGGGTCTTTGAGATCCCAATTCCTGCAGGGAATTACGAATTGGTCATCAGCTTTATGGGTTATCAGGCATTTAAATTCCCTTTTTCCACGCAGGAACTCAGGGAGTCTTATGAGTTTCGGATTCTTCAAGAGCCCATTGATCTGGAGGAAGCAAAGGTGCAGGATAAAAGGGACAAGGAGTGGCATAAGAATTTAGGAATTTTTGAGGAACTGTTTTTGGGAAACAGCATCAATGGGAAAAAATCCAAGATCCTTAATCCTGAAGTGCTCATTTTGGATAGGGAGTCCAATGAAAACAAACTGGTCGCTAGAGGAAAGGATATACTTGAAGTAAAAAACCCCAATTTGGGTTATACCATAAAATTTGTTTTGGAGTCTTTTTTTCATGATTTCGAAACCAAAGTAACCCAATATGCCGGTCAAGCATATTTTTTTGAGGAAAATATACCAAGGAGAAGAAAGGCTAAAGTGGAAGAACAAAGAAAGCGGGCATTTGAAGGTAGCATTACTCATTTTATCAGGGCCTTATACCATGATAAGCTGGATGATGAAGGTTTTTTGGTCAATAAAATTGAATTGGTTCCTAACCTAGATCGCCCAAGTGATGAAGAAATTGAGGCAACCAAAGGGTTGCTTGCTGAAACAAGGGCTTGGTTATCAAGAGATAGCCTACAACAAGTCATTAAAAAGGAAAGTCTTCCGAAAGAATTTGTTATAATTTCAGAGGATACTTTAACAAGAAGGGATTTGGTAGAAGAGTCCCGGAATGGCTTTTTGTTTTTAACTTATTCAGAACCGTTTTTCGTAACATTTAACAAAGAAAGCGAAGAATTGAACTACCGAAAGCAGGATATGAATCAAAGAAATTCAACCAGAAGGGGGAATCTTATTTTTACTACCCATGGCAATCCTTTATCGGTCCAAATTTCCCAACTCAACTTGACTGGAAATGCCCTGAGGTTATTTGAAGATGGCAGTTATTTCCACCCTTTTGACCTGTATGTAGACGGTTATATGGCTTGGGAAAAGATCGGGGATTTGATACCGTTTGATTATAAAAATCCAAGTAGTCAATGAGAGAAATGTACGTCATTCTGAGTTTTTAAAATTTGGCATTTACAGAAAGGAAATGACATCTAGCGAACCGTCATCCTGATCCGCCACAGGCGCAGAAGGATCTCCCATTAAATAGGAGACCCCCCGAAAGCATCGGGGCAGGCTTTCGCTACACTCAGGGTGACGGGCGTGAAGTTCTGTCAATGGTAGAATTCAACATTTAGGAAAATGTTCAGAAAAAGAAATGACAGTCATTGAAGCTTCATCCCTCTCTACCGCAGAGGGACATTTGTGGTAGTTTTTTATAAACCACATAGGAGAAATATAGTAAACATAGTTTTCCCTGGATCAACCGTTTGATTTTAAAAACAAAGGTTCGGTGCTGTCCAGCTATGTTTTCTATGTCGTTATGTGGCAAATAATTTTTTAAACACAATTTGTCCCGAATTCGGGATAAAAAAATATTACATAATTCTGAATTGGTCATGCCTTAAAAAAAGGTAAGAATTTCCGGTCTCTTTGAATCAGTTTGACAATAATGGACAAATATTTGCAAATAGGTTTTAACTTTATTTTTGTCTATCTTGAAAAAGATAAAACTTTGTTTTTCTATTCCCTCTTAATTTCTAATTTCTATGAAAAAGTATTTTGCCATCATGGCAGTATTGGCCTTTACTGCGTGTTCTCCCGCAACAAAGATTACAAGATCCTGGAGTAGTCCTGAAAAAAGCACTTATGGGTACAACAATATGTTTGTTGCTGTGGTCTTAAGTGACATCACGCTGCGCCAGGTCATCGAAAATGATATTCAAAGCAAACTACAAAGAGTAGGTGTTTCTTCTACTGTGAGCAATGCCACCATTCAGCCCAATTTTTGGATGAGCACAGAGCTCACAAAAAACGCCATGATCAATGTGGTCAGAGAAAGTGATAAGGATGCCATTATGACCATATCTTTAATTGATGTGCAAAATGAGCAACGCTATATTCCGGGACACATGATGATGGGAGGACCTATGATGGGACCGGGTGCTTGGGGAATGGGTAATTTTGGGGGTTTTTGGGGCATGAACCATGGCATGATGATGACCCCAGGTCATGTGGTCAATGATAGAAAATATTTTGTTGAAATCAATGTTTATGATATAGCCTCTGAACTTTTAGTTTGGTCAGCCCAATCCAAAACAATTAATCCAAGATCTCTGGAAAAAGCCTCAAAAGAATTTGCTGAGATTGTATTGGAAAGAATGTTCGAAGAAGGTGTTATCGGCAGCTAATTATCAAACCAACCTCTACCAAGAATTTTCAGCTTTTTTAGTGCCCGAAAGTGATAGTAAATTATTGTTAAAACAGGACAAAAACTGATAACAAATATTCTGAAATCCGTATGAAGGAATAATTTGTTTTAGAAGTTTAACCGTTTAACAGTATGATGCTATGAAAAAGTTTATGGTTTTTGCGGCGTTCTTGGTGATTTCGGCATGTTCACCCTCTACAAGAATAACGAGGTCTTGGGTTGGTCCTGATAAAAACAATTATGGCTATAATAATCTATTTGTTGCGGTAGTCTTGAGTGATGTTGCCAAACGTCAGGAAATTGAAACCGATATTCAAACCAAATTAAGTAGAATAGGAATCAATTCTACGACCAGTAATGCTACTATTCGTCCCAGTTTTTGGGCTAGCACAGATTTGGATAAAAATTCCATGATTGAAGTGGTTAAGCAAAATCAAAAAGATGCCATCATGACGGTATCCTTGATTGATGTGCAAAATGAACAGCGTTACATTCCCGGTCATATGATGATGGCAGGACCGATGATAGGTCCGGGGGCTTGGGGAATGAATCATTTCGGCGGTTTTTGGGGCTGGAATCACGGGATGATGATGACCCCAGGTCATATTGTCAATGACCGTAAGTACTTTATGGAAATCAACGTGTACGATACGGCCTCTGAATTACTGGTGTGGTCAGCACAGTCCAAGACCCTAAACCCAAGGTCTTTGGAAAGGTTTTCTTCAGACTTTTCACAAACAGTTTTGGAAAGGATGTTGGTTGAAGGAGTATTAGGGCGCTAATTCTTCCAGTAATTGTGATAATTGGCTAATGCCTGCTCTGTGATTAGCAATTACTGATCAAAAAGAGGAGGCCTTTTTTCTTGCCAGTCTGTATGTGCCTGGTAAGCCCTACCCAATTGTATCAATTTTTCTTCATCGAATAAGTTGGCCAGGAAGGTAATGGATACCGGACTTCCGTTTTCCAGAAATCCACTGGGCATACACAGGGCGGGATGGCCAGTAAGGTTGGTGACCTGCAATTGATTGCCACCAAATGAAGGGGTAACAATCACATCATAGTCAGAAAAGAGGGCATGCATTTCCTCAATTAGAATATTCCGGAACCTGTTTGCCTGAATGTATTCCACTGCAGGGATAAAGCGGGAGGAGCGGAATAAGTTAGGCCAGGCATTGCGGTGTTGGGCTACCAGCAGCTCATCTAAATCCAACCGGGTCATTTCATCAAAAGCTGCCGCACCTTCGACATAGAGAGAAATTAACATGGAGGAAACATCCACAGAGGTTTGAAGTGCTACAGGATGTAACTCAACACCCATCGCTTTTAGGTCTTCCAAAACCTTTTTGTCAAATTCACTTGCCCTATCTCCTTCAAAAAAGGGCGCAAAATAACCTACTTTAAGTTCCTTGTAGGATTTTTTTGCGTCATAATTAAAGGCAGCAGCAATGGTGCTTTTATCTTTTGGGTCAAAACCATTGATCACAGCAAGTACTATGGCATTGTCCAAAGCTGACCTGGACATCGGACCTATCTTATCCATACTCCAACTCAGGGCCATGGCACCATGACGGCTGACCCTACCGAAGGTGGGCCTTAAGCCGGTTACTCCATTGCGGGTGGAGGGTGAAACAATACTTCCTAAAGTTTCTGTACCGATGGCAAAGGGGACCAAGCCTGCACCGACTGCTGACCCCGAGCCAGCAGAGGATCCGCTGGATCCCTGTTCTAAATTCCATGGGTTTTTGGTTACCCCTCCATACCACACATCTCCCATGGCCAAAGCGCCTAATGTAAATTTACCTACCAAAACCCCTCCCGCTGCTTCCAGTTTCTCGACCACGGTGGCGGTTTCATCAATTACCTGATCTTTGTAAGGCATGGCTCCCCAGGTAGTCTTGGTTCCCTTGACAGCCAAAAGGTCTTTGATCCCATAAGGAATGCCGTGTAAAGGTCCCCGGTAAATTCCAGCTGCCAACTCTGCATCCATTTTTTTCGCTTGTACCAGGGCCTCCTCTTCCATCAAAGTGATGAGACATTGTAGCGTATCGGCATATTTTTTAATTCTATCCAAATAAATTGTGGTCAATCTTTCTGAGCTGATCTGTTTGTTTTTAATTAAGACGGATAAGGCTGCCACCGGAAGAAATGCGATATCAGTTTCCTTTTCAGGTAAATTTACCTTTTCAGGTAATCCCCAATCAAAAGGAGCTTGGGTTTGAGATGGCGTAAACCCATGGGGCAAAGGGTTGAAGTACAGGGAAGGTGAAGTCGCATTTTCTATTTTCTGCTCCCTCATCCGCTCAAAACTGTTGCGGTGATTGGTCAGGTTCTGAATCATGCTGTCCTTTTCAACCTGACTGAATTCCAGGCCGATCAGGGTTTCTGCTCCAGAAATAGCCGCAGGGGTAATTTCCCCGGCCTTTTTCCCGGCAATAAAACCAATGGAGAGCAATCCCGCCCCAAGGACAAATAATCCCAGCTTTGACTTGTTTTTGAATAGCATCATGTAGTTTTGTATTTGAATAGTGAACCCTAGGATCTGATTTTAGTTAAACCACGGAAGATATAAATTTCTTATGAGCGACAAAAACAGCATTACACCAACTTTTCCAATGCAGATGAGAGGCCTTCTTTTGCTTACGGGAATGTACAATATCGCCTGGGCTGCTTTTTTCAAATATTTTGGAGAGGATTTTTTGAGGTGGCTATCTATGGACAGCACTTGGACAGGAGCCATGCAGAGCAATTGGTTTGGAAGTGTGGGTATGGTATCTGCTTTTTTGATCTTCCTGAGTGCTTTCTACCCCATCAGTTGGAGGTACCTGACTTGGGCAGGAATTCTTGGAAGTTTGGTTTTGTCCTCTTGGTTTCTCCTTGTGTTTATTCCTGAATTGGGATGGAATAAAAGAACCATATTTCAATTGGTATTCAATCAATTGTTATGGCTGATTCCCTTGTCTGTAATCAGTTTGAGGGCAATAAAAGTACAGGAATATTTAGAGGCCCTTGAAAAATAAGTTCACTTTTCATTGTGTGTAAATAACATAATAATTAAACTGCCATTCTTTTTTAACATAACCAATCAATAATGAAAAGAAGGCAGTTTATACATCAAGTGAGCTTTGCCACTGCAGGCTTAGGTCTTATACCTCATCTATCCTTTGCAAAAATTATGGAAAACACCAATTTCGGGGTGGCCCTTTTCACTTTGCCCAAGTCGCTTTCTGAGGATTTTGAAGGTACTCTAAAATTGATAGCAGAGACAGGATATAAAGAACTGGAGTTTTTTGGACCTTATGATTTCAGTACCCCCGCTGCCAAGGAAGGTTGGAAGATGGCTGCTGCTGCCTTGGGTTTTTCCGGTAGTGGATATTTTGGCCATTCTCCCAAAGAACTCAGAAGCATGCTGGACAAATATGGCTTATCGGCACCATCCATCCACATTGACCTACCCACCTTGCAGGAAAATATGGAAGCTGTGGCTGAAGCTGCCCATGTTGTGGGTCATAAATATGTAGGAATTGCGATGATTCCAGACGAGATGCGACAAAGCTTGGATGACTACAAAAGAACCATTGATATTTTCAATGAAGTAGGTGCCAATGCCAAGAAGCATGGTTTGACATTCTTTTACCACAATCATGGCTATGGCCATGCACCAATGAATGGCCAAGTTCCATTCCAGATGATTCTAGAGCAAACAGACAAAGACTTGGTCAAAATGCAACTCGATGTATTCTGGTTTACTGCTGCTAAAGCGAATCCTATCAAATACTTGGAAGAAAATCCGGGAAGGTTTGTGTCATTGCATGTGAAGGACATGCGGGAATTGAAGACTTTTTCCGGTGATGGCGGCAATATGGGAGAATGGATGGGACTGTTCCCTTATTTGGCGGATGCGGGTGCAGGCGTGCTTGATTTAGAAAAAATATTGGCCACTGCCCAAAAAGCAGGGGTCAAGCATTTCTTTTTGGAGAAAGACATGACCCCTAATCCTTCAGATGCCCTCAAGAACAGTTTTGAGCACCTTTCAGGTTTGAAACTTTAATGGATTATAAAAGAATTATCAAAAGGATGACAATGATGATCAAAGCACCCGTGGAAATATAAAGTCCACTGCCACGGTTTTGCTTTGCTTCTTTCTGGAGCGCTTTTAATTCTGTCCTGATATCCTTTTTTTCTTCTCTGCTCATCTCGGAAAAGTTCATTTCCTTGATTTCCATGATTCTGGATTCAACCTCTTTGAACCTTTCAAGTTCAGATTCGGTAAATACTTTTTCTTCTTTTACAGGACGGTCATTGGCCATTACCTGATGACTTCCTGCAAGGAACATGGCTGATGCCAAGGCAAGGTTCAAAAATGTTTTTTTCATATGGTTTTAAAATTTGGTTTCTATTTCAAACTACCGATCATATCCTCAGGCCTTACCCATTGGTCAAACTGTTCATTGGTCAACAAACCTAATGCCAAAGCTGCTTCTCTTAGGGAGGTACCTTCTTTGTGTGCTTTCTTGGCAATGGCCGCTGCATTTTCATAACCGATATGAGGATTCAGTGCCGTTACCAACATCAGGGAATTCTCCAAATGTCGCTTGATAAATGGCGTATTGGGTTCGATTCCAATCACACAATTGTCATTGAAAGAGACGCAGGCATCACCGATCAACCTGGCGGATTGAAGGAAATTGGTGATCATCATGGGCTTAAATACATTCAATTCAAAGTGGCCATTGGAACCGCCCACTGAAATGGCCACGTCATTGCCCATTACCTGTGCAGCTACCATGGTGATGGCTTCTACCTGGGTTGGGTTGACCTTACCTGGCATGATAGAAGAACCTGGTTCATTTTCAGGGATAAGGATTTCCCCGATTCCAGATCGAGGTCCGGAAGAGAGCATACGGATATCATTGGCAATTTTCATTAAGCTCACTGCCAATTGCTTCAAAGCCCCGTGGGATTCCACAATGGCATCATGCGCTGCTAAGGCTTCAAATTTATTAGGTGCTGTTACCATTGGTTGACCGGAAAACTCAGCGATTTTCTTAGCCACTAATTCTGCATAGCCTTTTGGGGTATTCAAACCTGTTCCTACGGCTGTACCGCCTAAGGCCAGTTCTGCCAAGTGAGGCAGGGTGTTCTTTAAAGCTTTAAGTCCATGATCCAACTGGGCTACATACCCAGAAAACTCCTGTCCCAAAGTCAAAGGGGTGGCATCCATAAAGTGGGTCCTTCCGATTTTCACCACATCCATAAAAGCTTCAGACTTTGCTTTCAGCGTATCCCTTAATTTTTCTACTCCCGGGATGGTTGTTTCCATCACCATTTTATAAGCAGCAATGTGCATGGCAGTAGGGAAAGTATCATTGGAGGACTGGGATTTGTTCACGTCGTCATTGGGATGGATTTTTTTCTTGGCGTCTTCCAAGGATCCTCCCAACAATACGTGGGCCCGATAAGCAATGACTTCATTGCTGTTCATGTTGGACTGGGTTCCCGAACCGGTCTGCCATACCACCAATGGGAATTGGTCATCATGCTGACCTGTCAGAATCTCATCACAAACCTTGGCGATGATATCCGCTTTTTCCTGATCCAAAACGCCCAATTCTGCATTGGTCAAAGCAGCGGATTTTTTCAAAATGGCGAAAGCTCGGATAATCTCGATCGGCATGCGGTTACGCGGTCCGCCTATCTTAAAGTTGTTTATGGATCTTTGGGTTTGTGCACCCCAATATTTGTCTGCGGGAACCTCTACCGGCCCCATGGTATCTTTTTCTACTCTAATGCTCATGATATGAAATTATTAGACAATTTTTTGCTGCGCTAAAATACAATCTGAAGGCCATAATCCATAGTTATTTTCGGAATATTCATCGGTTCTCATGCCCCGTATCACACAAGATTTTACCTAAAATTTTATCTTTTCCCTCTGTTTTTCCGTATGGTTTTATGACTAGTTCATTTAATGGGAATAATGACCAATATCAGCTTTACCAAGAGAGGAAAGCGTTGATAAACCTGTCTTAATTTCGTAAATTCACCTTTCATCGAAATAACCAAATCCCAATAGGAATTATCTATTGGAATTTTAATTCTATTTAATTTATCTTAACACTTTATTAAGCAAATCATTAATCTTTAACAATAAACTAAAACATATTATGGCAGAAAAAGATGTAAATCCACACGGATCCAATGGTCATGGCATGGCGGGAGGGGATATCAGTAAGTGTCCTTTTCACAATGGTCAGATGAAGCATGTGGCAGGTGGAGGTACCAGTAACCGCGATTGGTGGCCCAACCAACTGAATCTAGGCATTCTTAGACAGCATTCACGCCTTTCCAACCCCATGGACCCGGATTTTGATTATGCCAAGGAGTTCCAGTCTTTGGATCTGAAAGAAGTCAAAGCGGAAATTGAAAAAGTATTGACCACCTCACAGGACTGGTGGCCAGCTGACTTTGGTCATTATGGACCATTCATGATCCGTATGGCATGGCACAGTGCAGGTACCTACAGGGTACATGATGGTAGAGGTGGAGGAGCGACTGGCACTCAGCGTTTTGCACCACTTAACAGTTGGCCTGACAATACCAACTTGGATAAGGCTAGACTTTTATTATGGCCTGTAAAACAGAAATATGGCAAGAAGCTCTCTTGGGCGGATCTAATGCTCTTGACGGGTAATGTGGCTTTGGAATCAATGGGCCTTGAAACCTATGGATTTGGCGGTGGCCGTGAGGATGTATGGGAGCCAGAGGAGGATGTTTACTGGGGTTCTGAAACAGAATGGTTGGGTGACAAGCGTTATACAGGAGATAGGGAACTGGAAAACCCACTAGGGGCAGTTCAAATGGGTTTGATTTATGTAAACCCAGAAGGTCCTAATGGAAATCCCGATCCAGTGGCTGCGGCTAAAGATATCCGCGAAACATTCGGAAGGATGGCCATGAATGATTATGAAACGGTAGCTTTGATCGCAGGTGGCCATACTTTTGGAAAAACCCATGGTGCAGCTCCTGATTCAAAGTATTTGGAAAGAGAGCCTGCTGCTGCTTCTATTGAGCAGATGAGTATGGGCTGGAAGAATAATTTTGGTAAAGGCCATTCTGAGGACACCATTACTTCCGGATTGGAAGGTGCTTGGACCTCTACGCCTGCCAAATGGGGACACGATTACTTTAAGTTCTTGTTTGAAAATGAGTGGGAATTGACCAAAAGCCCTGGAGGTGCCAATCAGTGGGTAGCCAAAAATGCTGAAGCCGTCGTCCCTGATGCGCATATTCCAGGTAAGTTTCACAAACCATTCATGCTAACAACTGACTTGTCGTTAAGATTTGATCCGGAATACGAAAAGGTTTCCAGACATTTCTATGAAAACCCAGAGGAATTTGCCGAAGCTTTTGCCAAAGCTTGGTTCAAACTATTGCACAGGGACATGGGGCCAAAATCCAGGTATTTAGGTCCTGAAGTGCCTGCTGAAGATTTGATCTGGCAAGACCCTATTCCTGCAGTGAATCATGAATTGGCGAATGAAAAAGACATTGATGGACTGAAAGCCAATATATTGGCTTCCGGATTGACTGTTTCAGAACTGGTATATACGGCCTGGTCTTCGGCTTCTACCTTTAGAAATTCTGATAAACGTGGTGGGGCCAATGGGGCTCGAGTGCGTCTAGAACCTCAAGTTAACTGGGAAGTGAACCAGCCAGAGCAGTTGAAAAAAGTATTGGCTACTTTGGAAAGTATTCAAGAAGAATTCAATAGCACTGCCGGTGGCAATAAAAAAGTTTCCCTTGCAGATTTGATTGTACTCGGAGGTTGTGCTGCCATTGAGAAAGCGGCCAAGGACGCTGGAATGGATGTAAAAGTTCCATTTACTCCTGGCCGCATGGATGCCTCTTTAGAGCAAACAGAGGTAGAATCCTTCGCTTACTTGGAGCCTGTTGCTGATGGATTCCGTAATTATATGAGGTCCGATTGTCCTGTGAGAGCTGAAGAAATGCTCGTGGACAAGGCCCAATTGATGACTCTTACTGCACCTGAAATGACTGCTTTGGTCGGAGGAATGCGTGTTTTGGGTGCTAATTTCAAAGGTTCCAAGCATGGTGTCCTGACAGATAAGCCTGGGGTTTTGACTAATGATTTCTTCGTGAACTTATTGGATTTGGGAACCACTTGGAAAGCTACTTCCGATGCGCAGAATGTGTTTATGGGATCTGATAGAACTAGCGGAGAACCAAAATGGACAGCCACCAGGGCGGACTTGGTATTTGGATCCAATAGTGAATTAAGGGCCATTGCTGAAGTTTATGGTTGTGCTGACGGCAAAGAGAAATTTGTCAAAGACTTTGTGGCCGCTTGGGACAAAGTGATGAATTTAGACCGTTTTGATTTGGCTTGATAAAAGCTGAAAAAAGGTAAAAGGGTAGGGTCGTTTGGGCCCTACCTTTTTTTATTTTGCAAGCTAATGGATCATCCAGTTTGAAGTAACCTTTACAGCTAAGATGTAGTTGAAAGGTTAGTGGAACCTCTGTGCAGAGATTTTAAAATCATAATTGAAGAGATCACTATGGTATCGCGTATATTCTTTATCATTCTTTTTTTTACAGCGGTTTCCTGTACCCCAAGGGGTAGGATCATCAGTATCAATAAATCAGAAATCGCCCCATATACCCATTTGGATCTGAATGAAAGGATTCTTGTCAATGTTCCCCAAAATGTGAGCCAAAGGGATTATCGCATTTTTTTGGAAGCTGCTAGCCTATCAGTAAGACAAAGGGGTTTTTTAGAAGTATGGGATGTGGATGAGTATGAATTGGAATTAAGGGCTTCTTCAATAGCTGATTTTTCATTGCCTAGAAATATTCAAAGGCTGCACGACAACTTGGGCGTAAGCTATTTTTTAGATATTGCAATTGTGAGCAGGAAGCCTTTTCGGTACAGTAGTTTAAGCTCCCAAGTAGAATACAGAGAGCAAATGATACCGGGTTTTATGGGTTCAGGTGGTTTAATGTCTGAAACAGATCATCGGGTAATCACCTTGTATACCCTATACCAAACTGATGGGGCAATAAAAATGGCTGAATTCGAAGTTGAATCCAGCCACTTAAGAAATAATACCTTGGATGACAGGGTGATCAAAAGGGAAATCCAGGAATTTTTTAATCAGATTTACCTTGCCGTGCCCTGATTGATGGTTTGCCCGAAGAACACAGCATTCAGAAACAGTTTATTCGTGCCAAACCAAAATGCCCTGAAGTTAGGATTATCCGCCATTCCTATGATCCTGCCCCTCCCTACAGCTGCTACCTGAATGGTACCTGTATCTTTGATTTTTTCCAGGTTGCTCGGATGAATATATCCACTGGCCAATGGATTGGAAGTGTATATCATAGGGTTGGCATAGGGGTTTTCTGCTGGAAGTAGGAATTGGTTGCCACTTCTAAAGCTGAATATATCCCCATGATCAAAACCATATCCAATGGGATGGGTAATATCCAATTTTGCATTGAAAATAGTCCCTCCTGTTACTTTAGCTCCTGTGGCATTTTGAAAATCCGCATAAGCCCTTTGTATTTGTTCGTCTTTTTCAGGTTCATTTTTAAACTTAAACCCTGCTACTTCCTGCTGTGCAAGCCAATTCATGGCAGCTCCTCTGGCGATCAGGGTATTGTCAGCACTGATCCAAGCTTTGATTTTTTCCGCCCCAGACTTACCTAAGGCACTGTAATTGCCATTGGGCATATAAATGACATTATAACGGCTAAGATCCACAGCATTTAACCTGTCCATTGGAAGCAAGGTGGCAGGTATCCCCATTCTTTGGTCAAACAAGTGCCAGGCTTCTCCAGCCTCTGCACTGCTCACACCACCTTCCACCAAAATGGCTATTTCCGGTTTTTTAAGGACATCAATTTTTGGGGAGCCCAAGTTAATGCCTTTGGTATAGCCGGTACTTACAGCATGAATATCCAAACCAGAGGACTTGGCTGCCTGTTGGAGGTCTTTGAAGAACTTCTCATCACTGACTTTACTTAACCCTTTGTCTACGATGATGCTGCCACGTTTCATTTTTGTGCCCTCAGGCAAAGTGATTTCATCATGGGCAACCCTAACAAGGTAGCCTTTGTCCATTAAGCTGTAAGCGGCTTTCGGTGCATAATATTCTGCCCAAGCGAAGATATAGCTATAGGCCCCCGGTTGACCAATTACTTGCCCCTCCCTCAGAGAAAGACTTTTTTCCACAGGTTCTACTGAAGCCAAATTGAGGATTCTGCTACTCAGGTTCATATAATCCAAATTGAAAGCCATGGGCATGGTCCAGGCGGAAACATCGTAGAACAGGCTGTCCTGGAAGCTGGTTCTTGTTTCAAACATGGATTTGATCAGCCTGTACTGCGGTTGGTTCAGGGGAACGATAAAGGCTTTTTCCTTTTCAAATTCCACCCCATTTACAGTAATGTCTTCTTTCAGACTATATAGGTCAATGTCATGTTGGAGAATGATGTCTGCCAGGTGAAAAGTTCTTCCCGCATCTGATTTGGAACCGAAGATAAATGCTTTGTTGGAATCTGCGTCGTATTCATTTTTTACTTCCCGGTAAAAATCCCGCATGAAAGTGTTTAATTCTACACGCATTTCTTTAGCTGCTTCAAAAGAGGAAAGCGTGGTCACAAATTGGTTGCGAATCGTAAAGGCAAAGGTTAAAGGGCCATAGATACTTTCCTGCAGGTGGCCTCTTGAAGAAGCCTGTTCAAAGAGAATCCCAATAGAACCCTGTACGTCCGGATAAGTGGACCCTTTACCATAGTAGAAATCATCAAAACTTTCCTGGGAATAGTAAAGAGAACCTATTTTATCCAAATGCTTGGCGTGGAACTGTCCAATCTTTTCGGTTAATTCAAAGTTCTTTCTGGGTGTCAAAGGATGGTTTCTGGCAGGTATACCCGGCTGGAAGAAAAAGGTGCTGTTGGTTCCCATTTCATGATGGTCCAAGTGGATATTGGGTAGCCATTCTTGAAATTTAGCTACCCGGTTACGGGACTCTGGATGCTGCGCTGGCAACCAGTCCCTGTTGAGGTCAAACCAATAATGGTTTGTTCTTCCTCTTGGCCAGGCCTCGTTGAGTTCTCTGTTATTTGGATCCCCATTCAGAACGTAGCTCTTGTGGGAATTGACCCAAGAAGCAAAACGGTTGACCCCATCAGGATTCAAAGCCGGATCCAATAGGATAATGATGTTTTCCAAATCTGCTTCGATTTCATTGGCAGCAGCAAAATGATAGGCAGCTAAGAGGGCTGCATTGACAGATGAAGGCTCATTTCCATGCACTGCATAGCCTGCCCACATGACCAATGGCATATCTTGTACATCTGGTCCAGCGGCAGGATCACGGAGCTTTTTCCTTTCCGTCTTTATCTGATCCAAGTTGCTATGGTTTTTGGGGAAAGTAATGGTGAGAACAACCTGGGGCCTTAATTCATAAGACCTACCAATGATTTCTATGCTCACCCGCTCAGAGGCAGCGGCCACGGCCTGCATGTACATCACCACTTGATCGTGGCTGGCATGCCAATCCCCAACTTCAAAACCCAAAACTGATTTTGGGGTGGGTACATTTGGATTATAAGTAAATCCCTCTGGAAGGTAATATTCAAGGGTATTTTGTGCCTGAAGGGAGAATAGTGAACAGGCTAAAATCAGGGTAAAAACAATTCGCATGGTCTTCATCATCATACTAAGTTTTCAATTAATGTCCAATGTTGTCATTATTTGGTAAAATAATCCGTATTTTCGTTTGAAAGGCAATAATTCTTGATGGTATGGATTTTATAATTAATTCTGCATACGCATTTTTTTTTCTTCTGTTGGGTATTGGTTATGCCATACTTTGGCTTTGGGCATTGGTCGATCTGTTGAAGTCCGAGTTTAAAGACAGCAATATGAAACTGGTATGGGCGATTGTCCTAATTTTTGCTAACCCTATAGGACCTTTTGCCTACTTTATTATTTCAAGAGAACAAAAAGCCAATCATAGAAAATATTTTGACAAATAATGATTTAACTGAAAAGGGATGTTTGGATTAGGGATTGTTGGTCTGGCCATATACGCCTATACTATTTATGACGTGATTACGAGTAAGTTTGGTGGACCAAATGACAGGATTGTATGGATTTTGGTGGTATTGTTCTTGCCTCTACTGGGTACCATTTTGTGGTTCGTATTCGGGAAAAAATCTACCGTTTAATACCCTTGAAGGATACTTTTCCAAGGATTACAAAGTTATCCACAATATAACTTCAAGTGAAAAGGAATCTGCGTTAATCCAAACTCATCCTCCCTTGAGGAACAAGTTAAGTAGTTAAATTTAAATCAATCTGTATTGTAAATCTTTTCCAGAGCCTCTTCCAAACTAGGATAGCGGAATTCAAATCCGGCATCTTTGATTTTTTTGGCGGAGACCTTATTGCCTCCCAATACCATCTGAGCCATTTCTCCTAATACCAGCTTGAGCGCAAAGCCAGGCACGCCCATACCCATATACAATTTCCCCACCTTTTTGGCTGCTTTTTGCGTGAGCTCCTCATTGGTAGCAGGTTTGGGTCCTACTGCATTATAGACACCACTTACTTCATTGTTTTCCAAGGCAAAAAAGAACATCCTGGCCAGGTCATCAATGGCAATCCAGCTCATCCATTGTTTACCATTGCCAAGGGGAGCGGCTACAGGCGGCTTGAGCATCTCTACCAAAGCCCCACCCTTATTGTCCAATACGATCCCGATCCTCAAGAGGACCGTACGGACTCCCAATTCCGCAATTTTTTTAACCTGATCTTCCCAGGCAATGACCACTTGGGCCAAAAAATCTGTTCCTGGCTTTCCATTTTCTTCCATCAGCGTATCTCCTGTATTGAAGCCATAATAACCCACTGCCGAGGCAGAAATGAAGGCTTCTGGCTTTTTATCCGACTTTTCTATGGAAGCATAGAGCAATGCCGTGGATTGGGTCCGGCTTTCCAAAATGGCCTTTTTTCTTTTGGCTGTCCACCGCTTGTCTGCTACGCCTTCTCCTGCAAGGTGGATAATCCCGTCTGCCCAGGTAATGGCCTCAGAATCCAATTTGAACTTATCCACATCCCAGGCAAAGGATTTTTGTTTGTATTTTTCAGGATTGCGGCTGAGCCATGCTACCTGGTAGCCTCGTCTTTCTAAAAGTTGGGTGATTTTTTTGCCTACCAGTCCGGAACCCCCGGTAATCAATATGTTTTTCATGTCTAATAATTCTGATGCAACAATTCCTTTAGGTCTTGATTTGTTTTTATAATACATAAAATTCAGCTTTCTGCTAAAGATTTCGAAGAGAAATTCTATTTTTGTCAAGATCTAGGTGATGGGGTACCACCTTTAACCGCCCATTTTTGGTGCTGATGACTCCTGCTTCAACTGTAAAACTTAAAATTTATCCTGTATGTTGGAGAGGATCAAGTCTTTTTTGAAAACCAAAGAATTTCTTCAATTAGAGTTTCTGCCAAATTTCGTATTTACCATCAAGTGGCTCATCATTGCCGGTGTGGTGGCTTTTTTGGCTGGTTCAGCCTCTGCGTTTTTTTTGGTTTCTCTGGATTGGGTGACCAATTATAGAGAGGCCAATCTTTGGATCATTGCCCTTTTGCCCCTTGGAGGCTTAATAATAGGACTGACTTACCATTACTTGGGCGAGTCAGTGGTCAAGGGGAATAACCAATTGTTGGAAGAATTTTACAATCCACAAAAGACCATTCCCTTGCGTATGGCGCCCTTGGTATTATTTGGCACTTTGGCTACCCATCTTTTTGGTGGATCTGCAGGAAGGGAAGGTACTGCTGTACAAATGGGCGGTGCCATTGCGGACCAGTTTACCAAATGGCTTAAACTGTCCAAAGAAGATCGGAAAATATTGATTACTATCGGTGTGGCTTCCGGTTTTGCTTCAGTGTTTGGTACGCCATTGGCAGGAGCAGTGTTTGCTTTGGAATGGTTGGTCATAGGCAGGATCAGGTATGAGGCCATTTTGCCAGCTTTTATCAGTGCTTATGTAGCCGATTATGCCTGTGCGGAATTTTGGAACGTGCATCATACGCATTATGCCATTGATATCATTCCAGCGATCAATATTCCTAACCTGTTATGGATCATTCCAGCAGGAATCGCTTTTGGTTTGGCAGGTCGCTTATTTGCCAAAGCCACCCACACCTGGTCGCATATTTTTAAGCATTATATTTCCTATCCACCCTTAAGACCTGTTCTGGGAGGTGTTTTGGTGGCTTTATTGGTTTGGGCTATGGGCACTACCAAATACATTGGTTTGGGAATACCCACTATTGTAGATGCTTTTTCTGAAGGCCTCCCATGGTATGATTCTTTGGTTAAAATTTTTATGACCTCGCTTACCCTTGGGGCAGGTTTTAAAGGAGGGGAGGTTACACCTTTGTTCTATACAGGTGCTACACTTGGTAATGCGCTTTCAGGCATCATACCTTTGCCCATGGCTTTATTGGCCGGAGCGGGCTTTGTGGGCGTTTTTGCAGGGGCGACCAATACCCCATTGGCCTGTACCCTAATGGGAATTGAACTTTTTGGAGCAGAGGCTGGCATATTTATCGGTTTGGCCTGTGTCTTGGCCTATATTTTCAGTGGCCATGCCGGAATTTACAATTCCCAGATTATTGGCAGTCCAAAAAGCCGGAAACGGGTAGATAAAAAAGGGAGTAAGCTGGGCGAGCTCTGACTTTTTCTATCTGGAAATCCAGGTTTTTGATTCGCTTGAGAAAAATCACAGACCATAAAAAATTTTTAGAAATTTTCTTTGTCCATGATTTTATAAGTGGAGAGTAAGTTTGCTTAAATCATTAACAACATTTATATTTAGTATATTAAACATAAATAAAAACTTATGAAATAGAATGCTCAATTTTGTCTTATAAACATCAAAAAATCAAAAGGCAATGAAACGAATTACAGTCGCAAAAGGAGATGGTATTGGTCCGGAAATCATGGACGCCACGCTCGCCATTATCAAAGCCGCAGGTGCCCAAATTGAGGTTGATGAAATTGAAGTAGGCGAAAAAGTTTATTTAGCTGGTAACACTTCAGGCATCGCCAAAGAATCTTGGGATATTATTCGTAGAAACAAAGTTTTTTTGAAAGCTCCGATTACCACACCGCAAGGTGGAGGGTATAAGAGTTTGAATGTGACCACAAGGAAATTTTTGGGCCTGTATGCCAATATCCGCCCTTGTATGAGTTTGCATCCTTATGTGAAAACAAAGCACCCGCAGATGGATATTGTAATCGTACGGGAGAATGAAGAGGACCTGTATGCAGGCATTGAACATCAGCAAACCGACGAGGTGGTGCAGTGTCTGAAACTCATCAGTAGGCCTGGTTGCGAGAAAATCGTTAGATATGCATTTGAATATGCCAAACAGTATGGACGTAAAAAAGTAACCTGTTTTACCAAAGACAATATCATGAAGCAGACCGATGGACTTTTCCATCAGGTTTTTGATGAAATTGCCAAGGAGTATCCTGAAATTGAAAATGAGCATTGGATCATTGACATCGGTGCGGCCAAAATGGCGGATACACCGGAAGCTTTTGATGTAATCGTGATGCCCAATCTGTATGGCGATGTGTTGAGTGATGTAGCTGCGCAGATAGCAGGTTCTGTAGGATTGGCAGGTTCTGCCAATATTGGTGAAGAATGCGCCATGTTTGAAGCAATCCATGGTTCAGCACCAAGAAGAGCAGGTCAAAATATGGCCAATCCTTCCGGTCTTTTGCAGGGAGCTATTCAGATGTTGGCCCATATCGGTCAAAGTGAGGTAGCTGAAAAAGTACAAAACGCCTGGTTGAAGACCATTGAGGACGGGATCCATACCTATGACATCTACAAAGAAGGGGTAAGTAAAGAAAAAGTGGGTACCAAAGAGTTTGCCGAAGCGGTGATCAGGAACTTAGGGAATAAGCCTTCTCAACTTAAGGCAGTAAGTTATGCCAAGGAAAGCAGTCTGAATCTGCCCAAGTATACCCGTAAGGCTCCACTTAAGAAGGAACTGGAAGGTGTAGATATTTTTGTCCATTGGGCTGGCACAGATGCCGATGAATTGGCAGAAAAGCTTCAGGTAATGAATTCAAACGAGGTGAAGTTGACGATGATCACCAACCGTGGGATCAAAGTGTGGCCTGAGGGCTTCTCTGAAACTTTCTGTACTGATCACTGGCGCTGCCGATTCAAACCTGTAGAAGGAAAGCGGCTTACCAAGCAGCACATCATCCAATTGCTACAGGTAGCGGAAGCCAATCAGGTGGATGTGATCAAAACAGAAAACCTTTATGCATTTGGAGGGGTGTCTGCCTATTCCCTGGGTCAGGGCCAATAGTTTGTGTCAAATGATTTTTTACTGCTTCCGGAAAATTTCTGGAAGCGGTTTTTTTTAATAGAATTAACAGCAAGGAATAGGTGATTTTTATGGCCTTTTACTAATTTGTTAGCTTCAATCAGCCATTTCTGAAAATGAAAACCAACAAAACCATAATTTCCACCTGTATTCTATTATTTTTTGTCCTTATCCAAGGCTTCTCCCAAGTGGATCCTAGCCAAGAAGTTCCCCTGGATCCAAGGGTCAGGATGGGTGTACTTTCCAATGGACTCACCTATTACATACAACAAAACCCGAAACCTGAAAATAAAGTGGAACTCCGGCTGGCAGTAAATGCCGGTTCGGTCTTAGAAACAGATAAGCAGCAGGGGCTTGCCCATTTCACCGAACACATGGCTTTTAATGGGACGAGGAATTTTGAAAAAAATGAATTGGTTTCTTACCTACAGTCCATTGGCGTGGCATTTGGGGCAGATCTCAATGCATACACCAGTTTTGACGAGACGGTCTATATCCTGCCCATTCCATCGGATGATGAGGAAAAGCTCAGAAGCGGTTTTTTGGTACTTAGTGATTGGGCAGATGGTATTTTGATGAGGGAAGAGGATATTGATGCCGAACGCAGTATCATCGTGGAGGAATGGAGAACAGGACAAGGTTATTCCCAAAGGCTGAGAGACCAATATCTGCCCATCATGCTTTATAATTCCCAATATGCCAACCGACTACCTATTGGACAAATGGAAATTGTGGAAAACTTTGAATATGAAACCCTAAGACAATTTTACCGCGATTGGTACCGACCGGACAACATGGCCGTGATTGCCGTGGGAGATGCAGATCCGGGTGCCTTACTGTCCCTGATCGAAGAGTTTTTTGGAGATATGGAAAACCCAAAAAGGGCACCAAAAAGAAAGCATTTTGAAGTCCCCGAACATGAGGAGACCTTCGTGTCCATCTTGACTGACCATGAGGCTCCGGGTATTCAGATCCAACTTTTTTATAAGCACAAAGCCTTGCCAACCAATACCAAAGTAGATTACAGGAATTTGTTATTGAGAAACCTCTATGGAGGCATGCTTACGCAAAGGTTGGATGAAATCAGACAGCAGCCCGATGCACCTTTTATTTTTGCAGGGACCGGTTATGGGAATTTTGTAAGGGACCTGGATTATTTCTCTGCCTCCGGGGTAGTGGCTCCCGGTAAGATAGAAGCTGGCATTCAAGCCTTGATTTTAGAGAATGAAAGGGTGGCCCAATTTGGTTTTACCCAAGCAGAACTCGACAGGGTAAAGCGGGCGGTAATGAATAATGCGGAAAGAGCTTACAAGGAAATGGACAAGTCGGAATCTTCCTCTTTGGTGGGTCGATATGTCAATCATTTTTTGAAAGCACGCTTTGCCGAAGGGGAAGCGTGGAAATATGAATTCTACCAGGAAATCATTCCAGAGATTACTTTGGAAGAGATGAATGCACTTGCCAAAGCCTTGGTCAGGGAAGACAATAGGGTAATTATCATCACTGCCCCAGATACAGAAAAAGATAATCTACCTTCGGAGGAGCAGGTTTTGGCTTTATTTGACCTGGTGGATCAGATGGAATTGGCGCCTTACGAAGAAAGGCTCTTAGGAGAGCAATTACTGGAAGTGCTGCCACAGCCTGGAAGTATCCTTTCCAAGGAGCATGTGGAAGCGGTGGATGTATTTGAATTGGTGCTTTCCAATGGGGTCAAGGTTTTTGTTAAGCCGACTGATTTCAAAAATGATGAGATTGTCTTCAGTGCCAGAGGAGAGGGAGGAGTATCGGTATTTGGAGACGAGGACCATTATTCCGCAAGTTATGCTGGGGTTTTGGTCAATGTGATGGGGATAGGGGATTTTACACCTTCTGATTTACGAAAAATACTTGCCGGTAAATCTGTTTCAGTGACTCCCAATGTTGGGACTTACTCCCAGACTATTTCTGGTAGTACTTCCCCCAGAGACTTGGAAATGGCCTTACAGTTGATCTATCTGTATTTTACCTCCCCTAGGGAGGATAGCCAATTATTTGATGTATTTATCAACAACCAAAAAACCCAGTTGGCTTCTGCCCAGTCCAATCCGGATTATCAGTTTTCCAAGCAGTTGAACCGTATCATTGCAGATGGCAATCTCAGGGCCAGCAGCATTTATGACCCTGAGGAATTGGATCAAGTGGACATGCCAAGGGCCATGGAGATTTATGCAGACCGTTTCAGCAATGCAGCCAACTTTGAGTTCTTCTTTACCGGAAACATCAACATGGATACTTTTATACCGCTTTTGGAGCAATACATTGCCTCTTTGCCTGCTGATCCTGATAACTTGGATAGCTTTAGGGATTTGGGTATCCGGGCACCAAGAGGTAGATCTGAGAATATCGAAGTGGGTACGGATGAGAAGAGTCAGGTCATCATGCTGTTTACAGGAGAGCAGGAATATGACCGCAATATAGCTACTGATATTACCTATCTCGGAGAGATCTTGAATATCAAATTGATCGAAACTTTGAGAGAAGAAATTGGTGGTGTGTATGGAGTAGGTGCCAGTGGGAGTATGGGTATTCAGCCAGTAGGTAATTTCTCTTTTTCCATTGTATTCCCATGCAGTCCGGACATGGTGGACACCTTGATAGAAGCTGCTTGGGAAGAAGTCCGCAAAATTCAGGAAAATGGACCTTCCGAGGAGGACCTGAACAAAGTAAAAGAAAAGCGCAGGATTGCCCTGGATGAGAATTTGAGGCGGAATAATTTTTGGAATGCACAAATGTCCACTTTGAGGTTGTACGGTTTGCCCTGGGAAGCCATTTTACAGGCGAGAGAAAATATAGAAGCGGTTACTGTAGAGCGCATCCAAAGAACTGCTCAGGAATTACTGGTGAAGGAAAATCTTTTGGAGGTAAGAAAATATCCTTTGAGTAGGTGATGGAGAGTATAAGTAATAAACGAGAAGGGACAGGATTTGATAAATTCGGAAAAGTATAATCTGATATATGTTAGGGGATAAAAGGTTAAAATAGGCCTTCAGATTGATACGTGTAACATTCCGAATAGTCAGATAAAACTTATACGCTAAATTAAATTGCAAATTCTACAGGTAAAGGGCTTCATTGAGGGATAAGGTCAATAAATTAAAGATGCCGTGCGTAAGCATGGCATATCCAAGTCCGGCCTGATACCTGACCCAACCAAACAAGATTGCGCCGGGCATAATCCCTAAGATGGTAAATGTCCAGTCTAAAGTACTAGAAGATGATTCCACATTGCCAAGATGAAGGAGGGTAAAAACCAGGGTAGTAAAGATAAATGAGGCATAAAATAGTGGTTTAGACAGATAGATATCATCGGGTCTTTGGTTTTGTTCATGGATTACCCATACCAAAAACCCTATCCCAATCCCTAAAAATAACCACCAATAATCCCCAAAAATAAGCATACCAAGGAAGGGTTGGATAAAGAGGAAAATAAAGTGTTTTCTCTTACCAGAAAGGAATCCCCTCGAAAGCAATTCTTCCAATACAGGTGCCAAAAGCAAGGCGCTTACAATGTCCAGACGACCTGAATTGCTGAAACCTTTATCCAAACCGTCCACATCAAAGTACATGGCAAGGGGGTCTACCAACAAATATTCATAACAGAAAATAACAAGGGTGCTGATGATCGCATACTTGAGGATGGTGGACTTTTCAAGTTTGTTTTCCTTTTGATAAAAATCTATGGATTTGGAAAAAGTTTTCATAAAGGTCTTTTTAGCAATTTAACTAAAAAGTATATTTTAGTCAATGTTTTGATTTTCCATTCTTGAATTTTCTGTTTTAATTCGCCCTATGGATTTGTATTGGATTTGGGAGGGCATTAAAGAAGGCGTAGCTGAAATGAGTTGGTTGGAAGCCGTCGCTGTTTTTTTTGGTATTGCCTCAGTTTTTTATTCTATCAAGAAAAACATCCTGGTCTTTCCCACGGGCATGATTTCCACCTTGATTTATGTCTATATCTGTCTTAAATATAAATTGTATGCAGATATGGGCATCAATGCCTATTATTTTTCCATGTCCATTTATGGTTGGTACCTGTGGAGCAGACCAAGCATTGGAAAAGCAGAATTACCGGTTACCTGGCTGAATAAAAAAGGCATTTTCTCCTCTATAGCGCTCTTTTTTGGTTCTTATGCGGCTTTGTATTTTGTATTGGCCAACTTTACGGATTCAGATGTGCCTTATTGGGATTCCTTTACCACGGCTTCTGCTTTTGTAGGCATGTGGTTAATGGCCAAAAAGAAGGTGGAAAACTGGATTGCCTGGATCATCACTGACATCGTCTCTGTGCCATTGTATTATTACAAGGGCTTGATGCTTACTTCATTTCAGTTTCTCTTCTTTACTGTATTGGCGACCATTGGTTTGATAGAATGGATCAAAACCGCCAAGTCAAAACCAGAAGTTTATGCTTAAAAAGGTGGTGGTCATTGGTCCTGAGTCCACAGGGAAAAGTACGTTGAGCCAAGCATTGGCCGCCCATTTTTCCTGTCCTTGGGTACCCGAGTTTGCCAGGTCTTACATCGAGTCCTTGGATAGGCCCTATGATTATGAGGACCTGCTAGCAATTGCTAAAGGTCAAATCCAATTGGAAGAAACCCAATCAAAAGCTGCCAATGACCTCTTGATCTGCGATACTGACCTCCATGTCATTCAGGTGTGGTCAGTACATAAATATGGTAAAGTTAATGATTGGATTTTACAGCAAATTGAATCCAGAGCCTACGACATATACCTTTTGACCGACATAGACATTCCTTGGGAAGATGATCCACAGCGCGAGCATCCACAACCCGAAATGAGACAGTATTTTTTTAAGGTTTATCAAGAATTACTTCTAAATAAGGGATTGCCCTTTAAAATTATATCGGGTTCGGAATCAGAAAGACTACAGAAGGCTATAGCCATTGTCCAAAACATTTAAAAAGTGATGGATTAAACAAGCTTTGCCCAATAAGGCCTCTTAAAACTTGTTAAAATCGGACACTATTTAATTTTATTTTGTAAAAATTGAAAAATTCATGGATTATTTAGCGTACTTTTAGAAGATGAATGTCGGACGATCGCCCTTGTTTGTTTTTCATTCCCTTATTAGCTTATCCATAAATTACCAATTATGCGTCCGCCAAGATTCAACGCCGCATCTTCTTTTCACGCAGACCTGAAAGGAAGAATCAAAAATTACTTTACTGAAAGAAACCTCAAAACCACCGGAAATTTCTCCCTTTATTTCAAAGCCATTGCTATGGTTTTGGCATTTATTGGGGTATATATCCATTTGGTTTTCTTTACACCATTTTGGCCCTTTGCTATTCTCGAAGCCATTATTCTAGGCGGATTGACCGCTGGTATTGGGTTCAATGTAATGCACGATGGCGCTCATGGAAGTTTTAGCCGTAAAGGCTGGGTGAATGAACTGGCAGGTATTTCCATCAACTTTCTCGGAGCCAATGTTTACATGTGGAAATCCAAGCACAATGTGGCACACCACTCCTTCACCAATGTGGAAGACCATGATGATGATTTGAATGCCGGGGCATTCTTGCGATTGGGCCCAACCCAAAAACGCCACAAGATTCATCGTTTTCAGCATCGGTATTTTCTGTTCGTTTATTCCATTCTGTATTTCTATTGGGTATTCTTCACTGATTACAAAAAATACGTTACACAAAAAGTAGCAGCGACTCCCATTAAAAAAATGGCCTTTAGCGATCATGTTTCGTTTTGGGGTTTCAAGGTTGTCCATTTGTTTTTATTTGTAGCCTTTCCTATTTACATGGTAGGGGTTTTGCCTTGGTTTTTGGGATTTCTGGTTTATGGTCTGGCCACAGGGATTATCATGAGTGTAGTTTTTCAATTGGCTCATGTCTTGGAAGAAACCACTTTTCCAGTTCCGGATAGTATGACAAACAAATTGGAGGACGATTGGGCCATTCATCAATTAAAAACCACGGCGAATTTTGCTACTAAAAACAAAATACTTTCCTGGTTAATAGGTGGGCTCAACTTTCAGATTGAACACCACCTTTTTCCAAACATTTCCCATATTCATTATCCTGCAATTTCTGAAATCATAAAAGAAACTTGCAGAGAATACGGTATCCCTTACATCGAACATCCAAAAATGAGATTTGCTTTTGCTTCTCATGTGAATCACCTAAGGGTTTTGGGTAGGGATTGATTTGAATTTGAAATGAAATTCAATGGGCCAGTCTAAGCATGTATCGCTAAGGCTGGCTTTTTTTTTTTGGGAATGGTTGGTTGAACCAAAATTCAATCGAAACCATTATTTTTGAAAATAGTATAATTGATTATGTATATTCCATTTGAAGAAATGCCTGATGAATCCCGGGTTTGGGTGTATCAAGCTGATAGAAAACTCAATAAAGAAGAGCTTGCCTTCGTTAAAGAAAAGCTGGAAAAATTTTGTGAACAATGGAATACCCATGGTTCACTAATGCCTACCTCCTTTGACATTCGCTTTGATCAAGTGGTCATACTTGCAGTGGATGAAAGCCGTTTGGGTGCCTCAGGCTGTTCTATCGATTCCTCTGTAAGGGTTTTGAGGGGATTTGAGCAGGAATTTGGGATCAACCTATTAGATCAGGGGAAAATAGGCATGTTGCGAGGAGAAGAAGAGTTAGTGGTAAGTCAGGCCTTGGGAGTTAAGTCTAAAGTTGCTGAAGGTGTCCTGCAAGCCAATACTACCGTGCTGAATCCTCTCGTCAGAAAAAAGTCAGACTTAAGTAATAATTGGCTTATTCCAGCAAAAGACAGTTGGCTGAACAAATTCTTTATGAATTAATTATCATAAAGTCCTATATTTAACAAAATTGACAAAATCTTTCGTTGAGCTCCATGAAGCATAGTACCGTAGTATGGATAATGATAGTCTTGGTATTGGGCTCCTGTACCAGTCTTTTTCAAAAGGGGCAAAATCAATTTCAGGCTGGGGAGTACCAGCTAGCCATCAGTACTTTTTCAAGGATTTTGGAGGAGGACCCAGATAATAAAGAGGCTAATTTTTATATCGCTGAGAGTTTTAGGTTGACCAACCGAGTGGAAAAAGCAGATTCCTATTACGCCAAGTTGTTGGAAGAAGATGAAACCTTTGAATCCTATTACAGGCTTGGGCAAAGCTACAAATCCCAAGGAAAATATGAAGAAGCAGCTGAAGCTTTTGCGAAAGCCAAAGCCTACACCCTTGATGATACTTACCAAAGATGGACAGATAAGGAATTGGCAGATCTTGAGGCCATTGAATCCATCGAGAACTATTTCCCCTATATTGAAGTGGAAAATTATAGGTTACTCAATACACCGGGAATAGAATACGGTACAGTAGTCAATGAAGGTTTCCTTTACTTTACGAGCTCCCGACAGTCCAGTGGTATTTATGCCGCCACTGGAATGCCTTACACACAAATTTTTAGGACCAGGGCTGAAGGGGTCAATGTAGATGTGCAAGGAATTCAGCCAATGCCTGAATTCCGAAATGAGCCAGGACTCAACCAAGGTGCAATTGCGATTAGCCCGGACGGGAACACGATCATTTATGCCAGGGGGAATTCAACCTTTAGGAAGGATCTACCGGATGTGCATTTGTTTGCCTCCTATTTCCGTGGAGGGGGCTTTACTCAACCTATTTGGATGAATGTCAATGAGGATGAATTTTTCTATAATACTACCCCGGCATTCAGCCCTGATGGGAATGAGCTATATTTCTCTTCCAATCGGCCAAATGGACAAGGTGGTCTAGACCTTTACCGGGCTACCAAATTGGCCAATGGAGATTTTGGGAATGCGGTCAATTTAGGGCCTCAAATCAATACGCCTGGCAATGAGATGTTCCCTTATGTGGCTCCTGATGGGAAATTGTATTTCGCTTCAGATGGACACCCTGGATTTGGTAAATTGGATCTTTATGTGGCAGAAAGAACAGATAAGGGTTGGGAGGTTAAAAACCTAGGCCCAAATGTGAATACCATATCAGATGACTTTGCCATTTTCTTCACCAAGTATCCAACAGAGGGCTTTTTGTCTTCCAATAGAGATGGTGGATTAGGTGATGATGACATCTATTTCTTTGTGGACAAAACTCCGAAGCCTAAGATCGTCAATGTGTTCCTAAACGTGACTACCAAGGAAAGGAAAGACGATGGCACAGAAGTGGTACTTCCTCAAACCCGGGTGGTTTTGTATGATGCGGAAAACAAAAATGTAGGTGGAGACTTTTCCAATACCAATGGTAGGCTAAGGTTTACTTTGGCCCCAGAACAAAACTTCTCCATGATTGCCTCAAAGTCCGGATATTTTACAAAAAGTATCACTTACGACACCCGCGGAAAAACGCCTAGGCCTGAAGATTTGATACAAGATGTTACTAATATTACGTTGGATACGACGATCGTTCTGGAACCATTGATTCTGGAAAGGGCCATTGTGTTAGAAAACATTTATTATGACTTGGACAAGGCTGATATTCGTCCTGATGCAGCTTTGGAATTGGATAAGTTGGTTCAAATTCTGAAAGATAACCCAAGTATACGTATAGAATTGAGCTCACATACCGATGCAAGGGCAAGTGATGCTTATAACGATGCCCTGTCCCAAAGAAGGGCTGAGTCTGCAGTGGCCTACATCGTATCCCAGGGAATTGATGCCAGTAGGTTGGTGGCAAGAGGATATGGTAAACGTCAATTGATCATTGAAAATGCGCAGACTGAAGAAGAGCATCAGGTCAACAGGCGTACCGAATTTAAGGTGATAGAAATTACCGATTAAGGCCAAATAACGGAACTTGTGGGTTGAGTATAACTTACAGGTTCCCTTTTGACTTATTCAGTGAATTTGATTTACAATTTTTTCCCCTTAGTTAGAACTTTTGCAATTGATTTAGTTTTTCGCACTTTACTTTGAACCAAAAATTCACTTTTGTGTTTTTTCCTAAGAATTACCTGAATTATGCACCCAAATATCGAAAAATTAATGCAGGCCATTGAGCCGCACCGCAATGCTTTATTGCAGCACCCCATCTATCAGGACATGAAAAGCCTTGAGGATTTCAGGATTTTCATGGAACAACATGTATATGCCGTGTGGGACTTTATGACCTTATTAAAGGCTTTGCAGATTAAGCTTACCGGAATGAGCTTGCCTTGGAGACCGACAGGAGAACCATTGGTAGCCAGATTGATCAATGATATTGTTTTGGCAGAGGAAAGTGATGAAGATGGTCAAGGTGGTTATTGCAGTCATTTTGAATTGTATATCAGGGCCATGAAAGAAGCCGGAGCCAATACAGCGGAAATCTCTCGTTTATTGGACTTGCTTGAAGGTGGGAATAGTTTTGAAGCAGCATTAGAGAAGGAAGGCTTGCCTGATGCTGTCACCCATTTTTTAAACGCCAACTACCAGGTAGTGAAAGAAGGTAAGGCCCATGAAATTGCCGCCTCCTTTACCTTGGGAAGAGAAGACCTGATTCCTGACCTCTTCCGCCAATTGGTCAATGACCTGATAAAAAGTAAACCTGGGGAGTTGGAAACTTTGGAGTATTACTTTGAAAGGCATATCCACCTGGATGAAGATCATCATGGACCCTTGGCTTTGAGGATGTTGGAGCATCTTTGTGGGGATGATCCACAAAAGTGGTTGGAAACAGAAAAATCAGCTATTGCAGCTTTGGAAGCCAGAAAAATCCTATGGGACGGCATTCATGAAAGTATACTGTCTAAGCCTGTTTTAAATTAAAAATCTATAGCTCCCGCTCTTAAAAGCGGGAGTTTTTGTTGGCAAACTATGGCTACCCGATAAAGGATTTATTTCGAAATGTTTTTATTTTTAGAGATAACAGCAATAGCCTATGGATATTTTCATTCAAAATCAAACCAACTTTCCTGCCCATGATTTTGAGATGGTTGAAAAAAAAGGGTTGGGCCATCCGGACACCATTTGTGATGAAATTGCCGAGGCAGTGTCCGTAGCGCTGTCACAATATTATTTGGAGCATTTCGGGGCCATATTGCATCATAATGTGGATAAAGCCCTTTTGGTAGGTGGACTATCCAATCCAAAATTTGGGGGTGGACAAATTGGGCATCCCATGGAGCTCATCATTGCCGGGAGGGCAACTAATCAGATTAAGGAACATTTGATTCCCGTGCAGGAAATTGCGGTACAGACAGCCAAAAACTGGTTAAAAAAGCACCTGAGATATTTAGATGTGGATAATTGTGTCACCATCATTCCTAAAATAAGAAGTGGAAGCCAGGATTTGGTGGGGCTTTTTCAGCGGTTTGGAAAGGGGGAGGTTCCTTTTTCAAATGATACCTCTTTCGGTGTTGGCTTTTATCCACTTTCCACCTTGGAGAGTCAAGTTTTGGCTATTGATAAGTTGTTACGCCACCCTGAAATGCGAAGTGCTTTTCCCTGTATCGGAGAGGACACCAAGGTAATGGGCGTAAGGCAACAGGATAAAAGTTATTTTACGGTAGCGATTGCTGTGGTAGATCTGTACATACCAAATATCCAAGCTTATGTAGACCAAATTGAGAAAATTAAAAATCATTTGGCTTCTCATATGCAGTTAGCGCCTTCTCAGTTTTTTATCAATACAGCAGACGACTATGCCAACGAAAGCATATACCTCACCGTCACGGGTTGCAGTGCTGAAAATGGAGATGACGGGCAAGTGGGGAGAGGTAACCGCATCAATGGACTCATTACCCCTTACAGGCCCATGAGTTTGGAAGCAACAGCTGGGAAAAATGCCATTTCCCACGTTGGAAAAATTTACAACCTTTGGGCCAATGAGGTTTGCCGGGAACTCTGTGAAAACGGTTTGGCAGCAGCAGCCGAAATTTTTATCGTATCTCAAATCGGAAAGCCTATAAATGAGCCAACGCTACTCGATATCCGAATTAAAGATACAGAAGCCTCTGAAGATGAGATCAAGTCCTTTGTCAGGGGTAAACTTCAGGAAATGCCATTTATTTGGAAGCAGGTGTTAAGCTCAAAACATCCTTTTGAACCATTTTCTTAAGGGGGTTGTACCCTGAGTGCTTTTTGTCCATTACTCAATCCATCTTTAAGAGCTGAAGGATCCTTTCATTGTCGGGATGGTTAAGAAAGCGGTTGTACTCAAAATAATATTTACCTGGATCTATTCCCACAAAGGCCTTATACCTGTCCTCTTTTCCAGTATACATCTCCTGTAAAAGCGGAAAAGGTTGGTGGTTTTGGACATAGTTATACCAACCTTCCAAATCCTTTACCAAGAATGAAATACTGGTCCCCTTCTTTTCGGTAAATGGGTGCATTCCTCGTCTCCCATCCACAGGACCAATAAATCCTGTTTTTGAAACTTGGTAAACTTTTGCCCAACCTTGGTCAACAATCTGTTTCAATCCCATCTTTTCCGCTAAAAATTGCTCTGCTTCCGGCATGTCTTCATAATAAAGCCAAAAGACGGTGCCATAGAAACCTTCATTTTTGGACCAACGGTCGGTTGCCCCACTTGTCGCATCATACCTAGGCAATAGAGGCATAAGTTTTTCATTTTCGGGATGTTGTTTGAACATCTCAAACTCCAACAGGTAGCCCTCTGGATCAATGGCTACAAATCCATCATGGGCATTATTCTCCTTGGGTTTGTACTCATACTTGATGGGAACATTCTCTCTTAGAAGATAAGTATACCATTCTGAAAGGTGGTTGGTCAATAAAGCGATGGCTACGGTTTTGGGTTCTTCAGCCTTGTGTCTGCCAATACTGGCATCTACTAAAGTCAACCAGGCATCGTTGGTAACTTTTACAGTGGCAGCAAAGCCATAATCTGAAATGATTTCCAGTCCTAATGTTTCTTTATAAAATGCTTTGGCCCGCTCCAAGTCTTTGTAATAAAGGAAAATATTGATGCCTTGTACCCCAAAATCTACCATGGTTCTGAATTCGGTTTGTTGCGCCAAAAGCTGGTTGATATAGTGCGGTGGATAACCTAATAATCTTCCGAAAGTCCTTGCTTCTGCTTCTCCATTTTGCCCGCTTTTTACTGTGTTTTTTAGGTTTCTATAAGCCCTTAGGGCTTCAGGCTTATGGAAAATCAGCACTTCCATTCCTTTTGCAATATCGGTCGGGAAAAGCTGGGTTTGAACCAGGTCATTTTCCCTAAATACTTCAATACCCCTTTCCTTCGCAATTTCTTGAGCAGTTTCCCAGAGTACTTCTGCGGCTGATGGGCTCATAGGTTCACTTAGCGCCAAAGGCTTGACATCGGCAGCTACCATTTCGGCAAAAGCTTTCATTTGTCCTATGTGGATAACTTCGTTTTCCTGACGGCCGCAGGAAGCCAAGAAAAAAAGCAGAAACAGTACTAAGGATACAATTTTCATGGGTATATTTTGATTAGAATGAAAGGATTGGATAAAAATAGGAATTTGCCACTCCTTTTAAAAATGAAAAGGTAGACCTATGCTTATTATCAAATTATATGCATGATTTCTTCCAGACTAGATAGGGCGTGCTGAAAAACGCCAATTGGAGAATAATTTCTTTAAATTTTGATGAATACCCCATTTATTAAGCGTTGTCTTTTTAAGCAGGTGCAAACTGATTAAAAGATCAAGTTTGATTTGCGTGCACTTGAAAATTTCAAAATTCGAAATTTTCAGGTTAGCCTCAGCCATACCATCTTCTTCATTGGGCTCATTCGAAGTATAAGCATACATCTTCATTCGCCCGCTTTGAAGCTGGCATACCTGAGACTTTTTCAGCAAGCCCTAGATATAGTCAAAAGCCGCCGCATAGAGCGGCAACTTCTCTACTGCTTCAATTTCCTTTTCATCTAGATTTTGGTAAGAAGCCATAATGATGACTTGTGAATCTTTTACAAAACTGTGGATAAGTCCCAAATTTCCGGAGGCTTTTATTTGTGCATAATAGGGACAGCGCTGATCCATCCAAATCAAAGCTGACCTTAAGTCTTCCTGTGCGAGAAGGTGTTCAAAAAGTTCATGAAGCTGTTTTTCCTTCCCCTTTTCCACATAGATGCCTTCAAAAGCCAGAAATTCAAATTGCTTTGGATTGAAAAGCCGATTGAGCAAAGGAACTTTCGGTAACACATTCAAGACGATTTTCCCCATCATTCCGGGCATGCGGTTCACTACCCAATGGGCTTTATGAAATTGACAGCCCGCAATGATTCTTCCATTTTCCACAAACACATAATAATTGCCTTGATCAAAAAGGTAGTCAAAATGTACCAAAGCATGGTTTTGATAGTGCTGTTTTAATATGTGGATAACTTCTATTTTTGTAGCCTCATCAGTGATTCTTTCAACCTTTTTGCTTTTTTTAGGAAAGTACCGACTGAACCCCAAGGTTTGGATGGTGGCAATGGGTTTGTAACCTGCTGCTTCGCTTACCCTGTAGGAACTTTTATTGCCTTTTTCGATAAAACCGACAAAGATGGTTTTTCGCTCTTCCTCATTTCTGATGGAGCGCATTACCTCAATGGCCAAATTTTTGACAACTCCCTTCCCTCGCACTTCTGGAGAGGAGGCAAAGTATCGTGTATAATAGTAATTGAAGGGTTTGCCTTGTACTTCAACTTGTGGATTACAAAAAACAGCTGTGCCAAGAATTTTTCCTTCTTGCTCAATACTAAGCAAATATGGGTTGCTGATTACTTTGAAATGCGCTGCCGTGTTTTTGTGTTCATAAACCGCCCCTTCAGCACCCCAGGAAATGCTGTCCAAGAAAACCACAGCCTCTTGGGAAATCCCTTGCTGCTTCCAGATTTCAAAGCCCTCAATTTCAATGAGCAGATTCTTTTCCATTGGATAAATATAGAAAAGAATAGTAGATTCCTTAAAGCAATTTTTGCTTAAAAGAGTCCTTCTAAATCCAAGCCTTGTATTTGACCAATGGATGTGGATAAGTTGATCCCAGAGCAATTTTATAGGTCTTTAAGAGAGATGTTGGCAATTCAAATGGCTGGTGGATATCAAATCCTGGAATATCAGCCAGTTCAGGAATCCAATGCCGGATATAATCTCCTTTTCGGTCATAATTTTGCGCTTGCCTCATGATATTGAAGTAGCGGTTTTCTCTGGGGTCATTCCCAACACCGGCCACATACATCCAATTGCCCCAATTGCTGCATACATCATAATCAATCAATTGACTCTCGAAATAGATAGCCCCCCATCTCCAGTCAATCCCGAGGTCATTAACTAAGAATGAGGCTACGTTTTGTCGGCCTCTATTTGACATGAATCCGGTTTCATTCAGCTCCCGCATATTGGCATCAATAAAAGGAATGCCGGTTTGCCCTAAGGCCCATTTCCAAAAATGATTTTTATTTCTGCCCCACTTATCCACATTGTTTTTGATTCCTCCTAACTGAAACACCTTATTTCCATGCTTTTTGCAGATAAAGCGGAAGTAATCTCTCCATATCAATTCAAAAATCAACCAATAGGTAGATTGATTTTTCTTTCGCTCTTTTTCGTAGCGTTTTACTTCTTCATAAATATACCTTGGGCTCAAACAACCCAAAGAAAGCCAAGCTGAAAACTTGCTGCTGTAATTTGCACCAAGTAACCCATTGCGGGTTTCTTTGTATACTTTGAGCAGGTCTTGTTCCCAAAAATAGGTCTGAAGTCTCCTGATTCCCTCCGTCTCACCTCCTTTGAACACCAACACAGCACGGGGAGAAAGATCAGGCTCCTTCAGACCAAATGTGGATAACTTAGGCAGATCGCCTAAATCACTCATATTTTTGGGTAAGTTTATTTTCTTTGGTACCGGCAATGCAGCTTGTACTTTGGCAAATTTTTCACATTCCTTTCTAAATTGGGTAAAGACCTCAGGGGTCTGGGTTACCGGAAATGGAAGATCCTGAATATGGTACAGGCTGCTTTGCCAGTAGGCAGAGGTCTTAATTCCCTGTTTCCAGACATTTTGTTCCAGTTGAAGTTCTACCTCCTTCTCTTCAGCAGTCACTTCTTCTGAAAAAAAGATAGCTTCAGCCTCATATTTTTTGGCCAAGCTTACCAAAACTTCCTCTGGTTTGCCCTGAATAATCACTAAATCCCCTCCTAAACTTTGAAGGTTACTTCTAAGGTTATCCACAGCCTCAATAAGGAATCTGGCCCTGTGGTTTCCTGTCTTGTCTATTCCCAGTGATACTTTTTTAAAATTTCTGGGATCAAAGCAATATACAGGAATAACCTCCTTTGCTTTCTCTGCAGCGTAAAATAAGGGCGCATGATCATGCACCCTTAAGTCATTCCTAAACCAAACTACAACTCTTTTAAACATCATGCATCCTTCAAACAGCTTGTTAAATAAAAGTGTTTGTGGATTCCATGGATTTATGCGTAATTACTAGCTATAACAAAAAATTATAAGTAAGCATGAAGCAAATTCCCTTTATCCTAGTCATTTTCTTGAGTGTTTCGGCTTTTGCACAGGAAGTGCCTGCCAATCAAGTTTTCTGGAAAACCTTAAAACTTCACTGCGGAAAAGCCTATGAGGGTGAAATGATGACCCCATCAGAAAATGACCCTTTTACAGGTAAACGTTTAGTAATGCATGTGGTGGACTGCGGGGATGACTTTATCCACATACCCTTTTTTGTAGGAGATGACAAGTCGAGGACTTGGGTCTTGACCATGCAAGATGGATTGATAAAACTTAAGCATGACCATAGACATGAGGATGGTTCCGAAGATGAGATCACCCAATATGGAGGAATAGCATCCAATACGGGTATGGCAGGTATACAGTATTTTCCAGCAGATCAGGAAACGGCTGACCTGATTCCCTATGCGGCGAATAATGTATGGTGGATAACCATTGACGATACCAGTTTTACCTACAACCTCAGAAGGATAGGTTCGGACAGGTATTTTTCCGTAAAGTTTGATCTGACCAAGGAGGTAGATAGTCCTGGTCCTGCTTGGGGCTGGGAGAATTAAAAATTGATCACAGAGATCCAGCATTTAAGATCTTAAAATCAAAGCCCAAGAACCATGAAAAAGTTATCCATATTAATTCTTGCCATTATCTGTTTTCATGTCCATGCCCAGGACAAGACTTTGGCAGAAAGATTGGGCTACAGTAAATCCGACAGGCTATTGATTATCCATGCGGATGATCTTGGGATGGCGCATTCAGAAAATGCAGCTACTATAGCAGCTATAAAAAATGGTGTTGTGAACTCTACAAGTATCATGATGCCCTGTGCTTGGTCCACTGAGGCTGGGGAAATGGTAGCGGATATGCCTGACTTGGATATTGGGGTGCATATTACCCTCACCAATGAGTGGCATACCTACAAATATGCCCCAATTGCCTCCAAATCAGAAGTGGCAGGGCTTGTTGGCCCGGATGGTTTTATGTATAAAGATTGTGCCTCTGTGGCCCAAAATGCCAGTCCGGAAGAGGTGGAAAAAGAGATGCGTGCCCAAATAGAAGCCGCCATCAAAATTGGTATCAAGCCCACCCATTTGGATTCCCATATGGGTTGCGTTTTTTATGGAAGACCAGAGTATGTGCTTTCCTATTTAAAATTGGCTGAGGAATATGGCATTCCTGCCATGATGAATAAACAAATTGTAGATGCAGTCATCAAGCCTAATGCAGCCCTTTTTAAGGATATAGATGTGGATAAGTTGATTTTAATTGATGAAGTGGCCATTGCTAACCCAGAAGCCTATGATGAAATGGGTATGGAAGCTTTTTATACAAATGTATTGAATAATCTAGAGCCAGGAGTAACTGTTTTGCTGAATCATATTGCCTATGATGATGCAGAAATGCGTGCGATCACCACTAGGTTTACCCATTGGCATGCAGCATGGAGACAAGCAGACTTTGATTTTTTTACCGGGCAGAAAGTCAGGGATTTGTTAAAAAACAATGATATTAAGCTGATTACTTGGAAAGAAATTGGAAAATTGACTGACAAAAACTTAATATTGTCAGAAAATTAATCCTATGAAGAAAGTTAAGTTTCCGTTGGTAATTGCTTTGTTGCTTACCTTATGCTCTATTTCATCTTGTTCAGAAGATTGCAGGGACGGTATCTTTGAGCTTAGAGATGCTAGTCTTGAGCCAAGAAGATGGTTTCCAGGTGAAGGGATTGGTGAAACAGAGCCTTGGGATAATTCCTTGGAATTCCCTGTGGTTGTCCTTAAAATGCAGATCAATATGGACAAGTTTTTCAAGACGCTTCCCGAATTTGAAAAAAATTGCTTTCCAAAGTACCTGATTGATAAAAAAGTAAGGGATGTTAAGGTTTTCAGTAACCAAACCTACAATGAAATTCAGCCCTTGCAGGACCTTTCCAGTATTATTTTGTTTAGCCCAACCGCAGGAACACAGCTGGACCAGTTTCTTGAGAAACGCGAATGGCTGGATTTCTATGTAAATGAGTCAAATTTTTCAAGATCGTTTTTTGTTTTTAACAGGAATCCTGAGTTACAGGCTCTACATACCATTTATATGGTTTTTGAATTTGAGGACGGGACTTCCATTGAAACGGAAAGTGTGGATGTGTTATTAACCCCGGCTGTGGTTAGACCGGACTAATGATGCTTTTGCTAGGCTAGGGACAAGCAAAAGTCAACTTAAAACTGATTGTGAATCTACTTAATCGAATTTAGTCATGGAGTTCAGGTTAAGTTTCTTTTTTCTTTCTGTTTTGGTTTTGGTTTCATGCCAAAAACAAAGGTCAGAATATCCCCTCTCTGCTTTGGTAGCAGATATGGAACAATTACAAGGAAGAGATGCTTACTTGGCTTCTCCCTACTTTACTGCAGGCGACCGTGTTTACATGGTAGGCCATCAAGATGGTACTTTCCCGGATTTAGGCTGGCATGTAAAAGGTGAAATGGGCGGCATATGGAATCATCCCATCAAACTCATGGATGGCTTTACTGCTGCTATTCAGGTTGAGGGACAGTTTTATTGTTTGGATAAGGCCAATGCTTTTTTTAATTATCCCATTGCCAATCGACATGTTTTTAACCAAAGTGTACCCGGATTGGAAATTGAGCGTTTTCAGTTTGCACCTGATGGACAACAAGGTATAGTCATTGAATTTTTGATCAGGAATGAGGATATAATTCCCAAGAAAATCAATTTTGAGTTTACAGGCCATACAGACCTAATGCCAGTTTGGTTGGGAAAAAGGGCCAATATGATTGACCATGCAGACATAATGGAGTTTGATGCCTCAAGAAATGCCTGGAGAGGAAAGGATGCAGGTAATGATTGGTTTGTGCTTTTTGGCGCCGACCGGGAGCCTTCTACCTATAGAGAGGATGGCTCATCTACCTGTAATTATCAGCCACAAGGTTTAGGTGCAATAGGTCAATTGGTGTATCCGCTAGTATTAGGAGCCAATGATGTTCAAATTCTTCGTTTTTATGTAGCTGGTTCCTACACCAATCAAACTGATGCCGAGCATACATTTGACCTACTGCTCAAGGAGTCGGCGACATTTTTAATGGATAAAAGAAAGCATTATGAAGCAATAGGTGCAAAAGCCAAACTCAGCATAGAAGATGAAACATTGCAGCAGGCGTTTGAATGGGTTAAATACAATACCGAATGGTTGCTCCGGGACGTTCCTGAAATAGGCCGTGGCTTAGGTGCCGGGATGCCTGATTACCCCTGGTGGTTTGGGGTAGATAATGAATATACCTTGAAAGGAGCCATTGCTACCGGAAGGAAGGACTTGGTATATGAGACCATAGCACTTATCCACAAACTTTCTGAAGCCAATGGGAATGGAAGAATTATTCATGAGGTCAGTACCAATGGGGTGGTCTTTAATCCGGGTAATATCAACGAAACCCCTCAGTTTGCCTCTTTGATTTGGTGGGTTTTCCAATGGACCGGAGATAAGGAATTTTTGGCGAAGTATTACCCTACGGTCAAGAAGGGTTTGCAATGGTTGATGGAAGAAAATGATGAGGATGGCAATCTTTTTCCTGATGGTTATGGCATGATGGAGATTCATGGCCTGGAATCTGAAATGATTGATGTTGCTGTCTATACCCAAAAAGCATTTGCTGATGCTGCCCAAATGGCCAAAATTATGGGTGAAGCGGATCAGGCTGAAAGTTACCAACATACTGCAGATGCTTTGAAGGTCAAAATCATTGAAGAGTTTTGGGTGGAAGAATTCAATTCTTATGCTGATTTTATTGGTACGACTGCAGAAGCCTTGAATTTGATCGATGCGGCCATCATCAGGGCAGATACTTTAAACAAACCTTGGGCGGTAGAAGAACTACAGCAAACCAAGAAAAGACTTTCCAATTATCCTAAAAATCAAAAGCAGGGCTTTGTGGTCTTCCATAATTGGGTGGTGAATACGCCTATGGAGATGGGCATCGCTGATCCAGACAAAGCCATAAAGGCGTTGGATAAGGCCAGTAAATTTGTTAACCCTTTTGGTGTTTTTGTTACGGGGATAGATAGGGATGAATCAGCTGAAATGGAGGATGGTTCTTTTGCCGGAAGCAAAGTGTTTTCCTATACCGGAGCCGTGATGACCCTTCCTACAGGCGTACAGGCCATAGCCGAAAATAACTATGGACGTCCAGATAGATCATTGGATTATTTGAAAAGGATGACCAGGTCTTTTGGCTTTGCATTCCCTGGATCTATTTATGAAGTCTCACCGGACTATGGAATGATGACCCAAGCCTGGAACCTTTATGCATACGCTGTTCCAATTGTGACCCAGTTTTTTGGTATTCAACCAGAGGCCCATTTGAAATTAATTAAAATTAGACCTCAGCTTCCAAGTGATTGGAATAAAGCCAAACTTGAAAATATAATTGTGGCGGATAATGTGCTGGACCTTTCATGGCATAAAAAATATGATCGTTTAGTGCTGGAAATCAGACAAAAAGAGGATTGGAACCTTGAATTTGGGATGGACTTGAGTCCGTTTAAGAAAATTGTGCTAAATGGCACTGATGTTCAAAGAAAAGATTGGGATTTACCATTGAAATTTGAGGGTAAAATTTATAAGCTGGAGTTTTTTTACTGATTTTATTAAAAAAACTTATAAGAATTATTAGCGGTTTGAATGTTTTGTGGAATTAAGCCTATTTTTGCCATCAAAATACGATCGTGATAGCAATTCACCCATGAACTGGCGACAAAAATATATCCCCATTTTGAACTTGCCCTTTTGGGACCAAATCATTGAGATTCTTTCATTCGCAGCCCTGGTTTTGTTGTGGGTAATGACTTATCATTTTCAGCATATCGGAGCAGAAATGGTAGCGGAGAATTATGATTTTTTTCAGAATCCAAGTGAATATTGGGCGACTAAAATGACTTATACCCTTCCTATAGTTGCAACTATCCTATATGTGGGACTGACTATCTACAATACCAAAACTTATTATGTCAACCTAATGATAGTAGATAGCGAAGAAAAAGCCGAAAAATTGAGAAAGATTAACCAGAAGTTCTACAGGTGGGTGAAGCTCATGGTTATCCTGGTCTTTATTTTTATAGAGTATTTTTCTTTTCAAAGTGGATCAGGGTATGGTTCAGGGATTCCTCAATGGTATATCATTGTTTTTCCTATGTTGTTATTTGCCCCCGTTATCTACTTTTTTATTGAATTTGCCCAAAATCAATTGGATTAAATATTGAACCAATAATTCAATTTCATGATCAGTGCTCTTTGCTTTGGGGCAAATGTGCTTGGAAAGTAATTGTCTGTATACACCAAGAAAAAGTCTGACACCGGTGCATAACGCCACTGTACCCTGGTGTTGATATTGATATTATCTATCTGGTTGTTGTATTGGAAGAAAGTTGTCCAGAAAAGATCCTTAGTAAAAGTCAGGTCAATCCTAGGGCCGATAAGGAAAAGGTCCGCAGAGTTTTGAGGTTCTGGTAGGCGGATATTGTTATAGCTGAAATTCATGGAAATATTGGCCAGGTAGCCTAACCTCCAGTTCATGGCACCTTGTAAAGTTTTGATATCACCTGTAAAGTACTCGCCGATTTCCCCGCGCAGCGTAAAGAATAAGACCTGGCGCGGATTTCCTATGTACCTGAAGCCCATAAAGGTATTCCTATAATCAGTCCCAGCGGCCAATTGTTCCCCTCTGGTTCTTGTCGGATCAAATGGAGCGAAGAGGTAGGTATACCGATTATTGAAAACAAATGCCAATCTGGATAAAGATTGGAATTGGAACTCATAAAACAAGGAGTGCAGCTCATCAGTTACACCCAAACGCTCATTCCATAGAACTTCGGTTTCAAAACCGGGGCCGTGTCTATTGATTAAATTAGACTGAGGAAAAAACTGGTAAGCAAAGCCTCCTGCGAGCCTTTTGTAGTCATTCCTTGGTGTAAACCCTACCTTGGGGTCAAAATTTTCACCAATATCCGAAAAGGACAAACTGGCCGCTATGTTCAGGTCATTATAATTTAACTGCCCATGTAAGGCCCCACTGTTTTCAGGATTGTCAGCTTCAAAGGTGCGGTGATAGAAAAATTTTCCAGTCCACCGGTTGTCCTCTGAGGCAAGGTTATAGTCTATTCCTGCCAGTCGGTTGAAATCGGTCGGATCGAATAAGGAGAATTCCTGACCGAGGTCGAGCGTTTCCCTATTGATAAAAATCATGCCCACATTGGAACGGGAAAAGACCTTTTTTTGTAAAGCAGCCACAGAGAAATTTTTGCCTGATATCCCCCGTTCAATATCGTTGGCTGTCTGCATGTTCATTAAACCAACCCTCCAATCTTCCCCAATTTTCCCGCTTAGACGTCCTCCAAATAGAATTTGGTTTTGGACATTCTGCCCGGTATTTTCATCCTGACCTACGCCTATTCTTCTGGAAAAGAATGGCCTCACATTCCGGGTTCCAAAATCCGCGAATAGGTCCGCATTTTCCAGAAAAAACTGTCGCCTTTCCGGGAAGAAAATCTCAAATCGGTCCAAGTTGGTTACCTGTTCATCCACCTCCACTTGGGAAAAGTCCGGATTAAAGGTTAAGTCCAAATTTAATGCCGGTCCAATCCCGACTTTGGCATCCGCGCCAAAAGTGGGTTGCACTGGATTAGAGGTGCCTTCTAAAAAATTTCTATCGGTAGCCACTGCCGCATAGGGAATCAAAGAGACATTGGCACTTTCTTTTTTAAGTGGCTCAGAAAAAATAAGCTTTCTTGAAAAAGCCAGAGAAATTATAGAGAAGTTCCTTGGAATGGGCGTCCAGGTACTTCTTTCATTATATTCCGAATCAATTCTGTAAAAATTGATGTTCCAATTCATGGCATTGTCATTGAATCGTAGGGTAGAAAATGGAATGGCCAACTCCACTATCCAATGGTCCTCATATATTTTTGCCGCAGAATACCATTTATTGTCCCAGGCCAAATTCAAATCTGTGGGCAGCATCCCACCATTGGCGATTAGGGATTCTCTTTGGACCCCATAAGGATTGACACCAAATTGAAATGCATTGGTGTAATCATTGAAAGTGTCTATGACAAAACTGATACCGTCATTTTGTTCTCCTCTATAGTCCCTTCTTAGGGAAGTACTCACATAGCGCTCTCTTGGCCCTAAATTATACATCACTGCGGCGATATATAGGAATTTGTCATCATAGACAATACGGACTTTACTTTGCGCTTTGGCCAAGGATGTGTCTGATGGAAAAAATTGATAGAAATCTGTAGCCCACTCTTCTGAATCCCAAACTGCTTCGTCCAAAACCCCATCGAGGGTTATGTTTTCGTCAATTTTGTCTGCAATGAGTGGAGGATATTTATACCCCGGTTTTTCTTGCCCAAAGGCAATTATGGAAAAAAACGCCAGACATACTGTGAAGAGGTACTTCATTTGACAGCAATAATTAGGCTGTAAATTTCTCAGATAAGTCGATAGATTCTGATTTTTTTATACCAAAGGTAAAATTCTCATTTAGTGATGGAATAATGAAAAATTCAATTCTACTAAACACCAAAAACACTTAACACTAATTTTCTCGAGCCTCCATAGTTTCGAAATTCACAAAGATAGACTCCCTGCCAGGTTCCTAATAAAAGACGCCCGTTCTTTACAGGAATCTGAACGGAGGACCCAAATAGGCTGCTTTTGATATGGGCCGGCATGTCATCCGACCCCTCGTAGTCATGAATGAATTTTTTATAGCTCTCCGGTATCAGGTCATTGATAAAAGTTTCAAAATCTTTTCTGACTGTTGGGTCCGCGTTTTCATTAATGGTAAGTCCTGCGGAGGTATGCTGAATGAAGACATTAAAAATGCCTGTCTGTATCTCTTTTAACTCTGGAAATTCTTTGAGGAGAACATCTGTGATCAAATGAAAGCCCCTCGGGAAAGGTGGTAGGGATATGGTTTTTTGAAAACTTTTCATTTATCCTCCAAAAATGACCTGGTACATGTCCTCTAGCTTAGTCAAAGGCAATACCTTGATTTTATACTTATTTGAATCCAGCCCCTTGACGGCGTACTTGGAAACCATGATGCGCTTAAAACCCAATTTTTCTGCTTCCGCAATACGGTTTTCGATCCGGTGAACTGCCCGGATTTCTCCTCCAAGCCCCACTTCTCCAGCAAAGCATAAATCCTCTGGAACGGGACTGTCTTCATAAGAAGAAATCAGAGAGGCGCAGACCGCCAAGTCCAGGGCAGGGTCATCTACGCGCATGCCACCGGCCACATTGATAAATACGTCCTGTTGTCCCAAACGCATCCCGCCCCTTTTTTCCAAAACGGCCAAAAGCATATTCAATCTTTTGGCATCAAAACCCGTGGAGCTCCGCTGAGGCGTTCCATAAGTGGCAGGACTGACCAAGGATTGGATTTCAATCAATAGTGGTCTATTCCCCTCCAACATCGCACCTATAGCCACGCCGTTCAGCAGTTCCTCCCGCTGCGTAAGGAGAATTTCCGAAGGATTGGCCACTTGTCTCAGACCATCTGCCCGCATTTCATAGATTCCCAATTCATTGGTGGATCCAAAACGGTTTTTGGAAGTCCTTAAAATCCTGTAAGATAGATGCCGGTCTCCCTCAAATTGCAACACGGTATCCACCATGTGTTCCAAAACTTTTGGTCCGGCAATGGCTCCGTCTTTAGTTATGTGGCCAATCAAAAAAACGGGAGTTCCGGTCTCTTTGGCAAAGCGCATCAACTCGCCTGTACATTCCCTTACTTGGGAAACAGAACCTGCTGCTGATTCCACATACTTGCTGTGCAATGTCTGAATGGAATCAATGACCAATATGTCAGGTTGTAGTTTATTGATTTCTTCAAAAATATGCTGTGTGTTGGTTTCAGAAAGCACATAGCAGTTTTCAGATACAAAATGCATGCGCTCCGCCCGCATCTTGATCTGGGATTCACTTTCCTCACCGGAGACATACAATACTTTCAGCTTGGAAAGCATCAGCGCAATCTGAAGCATGAGCGTTGATTTGCCTATGCCTGGTTCTCCTCCTATCAATACCAACGCCCCTGGAACAATCCCCCCACCTAAGACCCTGTCCAATTCCTGGTCATGGGTAATGATTCTTGGTTGCTCCTCAAAATTGATTTCCTGAAGTTTTTTAGGCTGACTGGCCTTTTTGATTCCGGTATTGCCCTGTTTCCAATTGCCCCGACCGGCTTCTTCTTTTTGGATGACTTCTTCCACATAGGTGTTCCAAGCGCCACAGGAAGGACATTTCCCTATCCATTTGGGACTTTGTGCACCACATTCCTGACAGAAAAACGACGTTTTAATTTTTGCCATAAGGTTTTCCTTCTCCTCCCTTAATGCGCCTCTAACCAGTTTTCACCGGTTCCTGTTTCCGCTACAATAGGCACTTCCAATTTTACAGCCGCCGACATCAATTTGGGAACTTCCTTTTTCAACAATTCCAGCTCATCCCTGTGTGCATCAAAGACCAATTCGTCATGTACCTGAAGGATCATTTTGGATTTCAGGTTTTCTTTTTTCATCCATTGATGCACATTGATCATGGCCACTTTGATCATGTCAGCAGCAGAACCCTGAATCGGAGCGTTGATGGCATTCCGCTCTGCAAATCCCCGCATGGTCATGTTCCGACTATTGATATCCCTGAGGTACCTTCTTCTTCCCAAAAGAGTCTCTACATATTCATTTTTCCTTGCCTTTTCTATGCAATCGTCCATGTAGGCCTTTACCGCAGGAAATTCTTTGAAATACGCATCGATGATTTCTTTGGCTTCCGTTCTGGAGATGTTTAACCTTTGGGAAAGCCCAAAAGCAGAAATCCCATAGATGATACCAAAGTTGGCGGTTTTGGCCTTTCTCCTCATATCAGAGGTGACTTCCTCCAAAGGAACTTGGAATATCTTGGCCGCTGTCGCTGCGTGGATATCCCTGCCATTTTTAAAAGCCTCGAGCATGGATTCATCTTTAGAAAACTCCGCCATAATCCGAAGCTCTATCTGAGAATAATCCACTGCCAATAAAACATGGTCCTTGTCTCTTGGAACAAAGGCTTTTCTGATTTCCCTGCCCCTGTCGGTACGGATGGGGATGTTTTGCAAGTTGGGGTTAATGGATGATAGCCTTCCTGTGGCTGCGACAAATTGGTTGTAGGTGGTATGAACCCTACCTGTCTTGGGATTGATCATGGTAGGTAATGCGTCCACGTAGGTGGATTTGAGTTTGACCATTTGTCTGTAATCCAAGATGGCCTGTGCAATTTCATGCTCTCCGGCCAGCTTGCTGAGTACTTCCTCCCCTGTGGCATACTGACCTGTCTTGGTTTTTTTGGCTTTGGGATCCAGTTTTAATTTAAGGAATAAGACATCTCCGAGTTGTTTTGGAGAGGCGAGGTTGAACTTTACCCCAGCCAGCTCATATACCTGCTTTTCTATGGCTTTGCTTTCTTCTTCCAAAATTTCGGAGAGTTCTGCCAAGCTTTCTGTGTCAATCCTTACGCCCTCAAATTCCATATCTGCCAATACTTCTATGAGTGGATTCTCCACCTCATGAAGCAATTTTTCCAGTCCATTGGATTTGATGATAGGATCAAATTTTTGTTTGAGTTTTAAGGTAACATCTGCATCCTCAGCAGCATAGGCAACCACTTCATCTACATCCACATCCCGCATATTGCCTTGGTTTTTGCCTTTCTTACCTATCAAGGATTCGATAGATACCGGTTTGTAATTCAGGTATTGCTGGGCCAGCCAATCCATAGAATGCTTGCCTTCCGGTTCAATCAGGTAATGCGCCAACATGGTATCGTAGAACTTGCCTTTCACTTTTAAGCCATAGTTCATTAATACCAGCATGTCGTATTTCACGTTTTGGCCTATTTTGGTAATGGCTTCATTTTCAAATACAGGACGGAATAATTCCAAAAGGGCTTTGGCTTTTTCCTGGTCAGCAGGAAACGGCACATAGAAGGCTTCCCCTGGCACATAGGCAAAAGACAAACCAACCAACTCAGCTTCATTGGGATTGAGGGAGGTGGTCTCCGTATCGAAACAAAATTCCTCTTGCCGTTCCAAATAGCCAATCAATTCCTTAATGGCATCTTCCCCTGAAATTTTATGGTAATCATGAGCCGTAGTCAATATGCTGTCCTGTAAAACAGGAGTAGGAATCGGACTTTCCTCTATCAATTCCTCTTCTATCTCCGTTTCATCAATTCCGGTAAATAGTCCCAATTGTTCGGAAACTTTCACTTGGGGTTTTTTCATCTTTTCACCAAAGACCCTTTGGGTGAGCGTTCGGAACTCAAGCTCGGCAAAAAGGGCTTTTAACTTTTCTTCATCAGGACCGTCGTAGCGTAAGGCAACTTCATCAAAATCAATCGGAACATCTAAACTGATCGTGGCCAATTCTTTTGACATCAAACCCTGCTGTGCAAAGTTTTCCACATTCTCCTTTTGTTTGCCCTTCAATTTGTCGGTATTCTGAAGCAATCCTTCTACCGTTCCAAATTCCTTCAACAGTTTCACGGCAGTTTTTTCCCCTATGCCTGGAATTCCCGGAATGTTGTCCACGCTATCTCCCATCAGGCCAAGAATATCCCTCACCTGATCTACATGTTCGATGTCCCATTTGGCACAGACTTCCTTTGGTCCCATGACTTCCACCCCATTGCCCATAAAAGCAGGCTTGTAAAGGAAAATATGGTCTTCTACCAGCTGCCCATAGTCTTTGTCGGGGGTCATCATATAGACTTCAAAGCTGGTACGCTCTGCTTTTTTGGCGATGGTTCCGATGATATCATCTGCTTCATAGCCATCCATTTCAAGCACAGGGATGTTGAAAGTCTGCACAATCTGCTTAACCCAAGGCGTACCTACCTCAATGTCTTCTGGCTGTTCCTGCCGATTGGCCTTGTAAGCTTCAAATTGGGTATGTCTGAAAGTGGGTGCTTTGGTGTCAAAAGCCACAGCAATATGGGTGGGTTTCTGTTTTTCCAACACCTCCAACAAGGTATTGGTGAATCCCATCATGATGCCTGTGTTGAGGCCTTTAGAATTAATCCTTGGGTTTTTACTGAAAGCAAAATGTGCCCTGTAGATCAAGGCCATCGCATCCAGTAAAAAAAGCTTCTTTTCTCCTTTGGAAGACATATAATAGTGTGTAAGTGTAAAATCGGTTAAATCAACGTCATTTCTGACAAAAAGCTAAATTACAAATTATAATGGAAAGGCATTCCAAAATTCGATTTGTGCTTTAATAAATCAAATCCTCTGGGCAACTGGAGGATTTTTTTATGCCTTTGCAGGCGTATTTTTGAACATAAGTTTGACCCATATTGTGTAAGTTTACGCATCTTTGATTGCCAAATTTTAAAACTTATTGAGCTGATGAAAATTTGTTTTGCCACCAATAATCCCAAAAAGATAGAAGAAGTAAAGGCTGCCTTAGGACCAACGTTTACCATCGTTTCTTTGGCTGAAATAGGCTGTGAAGAGGAATTGCCTGAAACCGGTGATACCCTTGACCATAATGCCTTTCAAAAAGCCAGGTATGTTTTTGAAAATTATGGGGTGGATTGTTTTGCTGATGATACAGGACTAGAGGTGGAGGCCTTAGATGGGGCGCCAGGGGTATATTCCGGAAGGTATGCCGGGGAACCAAGGTCCGATGAAAGAAATATTCAGAAGCTATTGAAGGAAATGGAAGGTACATCCAACCGAAAGGCAAGGTTCCGGACCGTCATTGCACTGATTCAGGAAGGAAAAGAATATGCCTTTGAAGGAATAGCCGAAGGTGAAATCATCAAGGAGAAAACAGGGACAGGAGGATTTGGATATGATCCGGTATTCAGGCCATTGGGTTTTGAAAGGACCTTTGCAGAGCTCAGTCTAGAGGAGAAAAATAGAATCAGTCACAGAGGCAAGGCAGTTCAAGCTTTGGTGGAGTTTCTAAAATAATTTTTAATTTTGTCCCCCATGAAAAAACCCTTCATCGTTGGAATAACTGGGGGAAGCGCCTCTGGGAAAACCCTCTTCTTAGACAAACTGTTGCATACCTTTGAGCCTGGGCAGGTCTGTCTGATTTCCCAGGACAATTATTACAAGCCAAGACATCTGCAGCCTATTGATGATAAAGGGGTTCACAATTTTGATACACCCAACTCCATCGATTTTGAACAATACGCAGAAGATATCCGCAAAATTGGAAATGGAGAGACGGTGTACAGACAGGAATACACCTTCAATAATCCCAATAAAAAACCCAAAATGCTGGAATTTGCTCCAGCCCCAGTGGTGGTGGTGGAAGGGATTTTTGTGTTGTATTATCCGGAATTGGCCAATCTTCTCGACCTAAAGGTTTTCATTGACGCCAAGGAATACATCAAACTTAAAAGAAGGATAGTCCGCGATAAGGTCGAAAGAGGCTATGATTTGGACGATGTACTCTACCGCTATGAAATGCATGTGATGCCTACCTATGAAAAATACATAGAGCCCTTTAAGCATGATGCGGACTTAATTATTCCGAATAACCGGAGTTTTGATAGGGCCTTAGACGTAATTCGGACGTATTTAAGGGTTAGAACAGAATAATTATCTGATTACAAAGGGTTTGTGCTGAGTTTAGCCTTTTGTAGTTTTTTTGAAGAGATACTGGAGTAATATATAATTCTTCCTATATTTGCCACCCATGAAATCAATTAGCAGACATAATAGCAACTGGAAACAACGGGCCACATTGGCATTGGTGTTGTTTTTCTGTGTGTTGATTTCAAGTGCCGAGTACCTTACCCTTTTGCAGCAACAAGTTGATGATCAAAAGGAAATCAGGGAATTACCTGAAAGTCAAACAGAAACTGAAACTTTTTTCAATATTGCCGTGGATGCGGTGGTTCCCTTTGTCACGGTTTTGGGACAGCAGGTTTTCTACCTCATTTATGAAACTTTTAAATTTGAAAAGCCTGAAATAGGATTTCAAAGCATTAGCTTTCCAAGCACCTTACCCTATTGGGAAATTCTCTTGGAGCGGATCATTTCGACCAACGCTCCCTAATCTTTGCATATTATCTGCTTTTGCCCTTGACCTAATTGGTCCAGGATGATTCATTCTATTCAATAAAAATCAATTAAACTTAAATATCATGCGTAACAAAGGTGTCGTAGTGTTTCTGACGGTAATTATTACAGCATTGTGTCTGTATTACCTTTCATTTACACTTGTATCAAACAGAATTGAGGGCCAAGCTACGGCCTTTGCCACTGATGAGGTGGGCAATGTGGATTTTGACATGAAACAAAGGTACTTGGACTCTATTTATAGAGAGCCGGTATATAATTTTCTTGGTGCAAAATTCACCTATAAAGAAATCAAAGAAACGGAATTGGGATTAGGTCTTGACCTTCAGGGTGGTATGCACGTGACCTTGGAAGTGTCTCCGGTGGAAATTGTGAGAGGACTTTCCGGAAACAGTAAGGATGCGGCTTTCAATACTGCTTTGGATCAGGCTACAGAAGCCGCCAAAACTACCAATGAAAAGTTTGTCAACCTTTTTTATTCTGCCTGGCAGCAAAATGCTTCCGGTAGAAAGTTAAGTGAGATTTTTGCTACAGCAGCTAATAGAGGTAGAATCTCTTTAGAAACTTCTGATGCGGATATTCTCAAAATCATTGACACTGAAGTAGAAAATGCCATTGACCGATCTTTCAATATTTTGAGAACCAGGGTGGATAGATTTGGTACTTCCCAACCCAATATCCAGAGAATTCAGGGTACAGGTAGGATTCAGATCGAGCTTCCTGGGGTAAGCAACGCCGAAAGGGTTAGAAACCTATTACAAGGTGTGGCTAAGCTTCAGTTTTGGGAAGTGGCCGAACTGAATGAGTTTTTTTCGGAATTGGAAGATGTCAACCGTCTTTTGGTAGAAGAGGCAAGGGCTGCTAAAGGTCAGCCTGTTGAAGCTACAGAGGAAGGTGAAGTGGATGAAGCTACTGACTTGGAAAGACAGTTGGCTGAAGGTTCTTTAGATGATGTTTCTACTGAAATCTCTCCATTGTTTTCCCTTACAAAAGGTCAGGGCTTGATTTATGAAATCAGAGATACTGTTGCAATTAACAGGATTATGGCCAGAGATGATGTAAGATCTTTGTTGCCAAGAAATATCAAATTCCTATGGTCTGTGAAGCCTCAGGTGGTGGACAATATGGAATTACTGGAATTGTTTGCCATCCGATACAACAGGGCCAGTGATCAGGCGCCGTTGGAAGGGGACGTGATTACTGATGCCAGACAAACTTTGGATCAAACTTCCAGACCTGCGGTAAGCATGCAGATGAATGCAGATGGTGCCAGAAGGTGGAGAAAACTTACTTCAGAGAATATTGGAAGAAGGATAGCGGTTGTGTTGGATGATTTTGTGTATACCGCTCCCGTGGTACAAAGTGAGATCCCTTCCGGTCAATCTGAAATCACCGGTAACTTTAGCATTGAAGAAGCCAAAGATTTGGCAAATATCCTGAAGTCGGGTTCCTTGCCTGCACCAACCAAGATCGTGGAAGAGGCCATCATTGGTCCAACTCTTGGTAAAGAAGCCCAAAGACAAGGTATCATTTCCATGTTGGCCGGTTTGATTTTGGTGGTTATGTTTATGATCGCTTATTATTCAGAAGGTGGATTTGTAGCCATTTCAGCTTTGGTGTTCAACATCTTCTTCATTTTAGGTATTTTGGCTCAGTTGGGAGCAGCTTTGACATTGCCAGGTATTGCAGGTATCGTGTTGACCATAGGGATGTCCATTGATGCGAACGTGCTGATTTTTGAACGGATCAAGGAGGAACTTAGGAACGGCGCTGGCCTGATGGCAGCCATCAATGAAGGTTACAACAAAGCGTTCTCTGCTATTTTGGACTCCAACGTGACTACATTCCTTACCGGTGCGATCCTATATGCTTTGGGTCAAGGTCCTGTTAAAGGATTTGCCATCGTGTTGATGATTGGTATCGCATCTTCTTTCTTCTCCGCGGTATTCATTACCAGGGTAATTGTGACTTGGATGACCAAGAAAGGCGATAAAAGTAAGATTTCATTTGCTACTCCATTTGCAAAGAATGTATTGGGTCAATTGAATATTGACTTCTTAAGCAAAAGAAGGGTAGCTTACCTCGTTTCTACTTCCATCATCATCATTGGTTTGGCTATCGCCGCTATCAATGGACTTAAATTCGGTGTGGACTTCACCGGTGGTAGGTCTTATATTGTTCAGTTTGCCCAACCGGTCACCGCTACAGATCTTAAAGTGGGATTGGATGGCGAATTTGATGGTTCGGTTGAAGTGAAAACTTACGGGGCCAACAATGTCATGAAGGTAACCACTTCCTATTTGATCAACGAAGATGATGATGCTTCCAATGCGGAGGTAGAAAGAAGGGTCATAGAAGGTATTGCTTCTGTGACAGGTTTGAGCTTCAGTACAGATGCGGCCAACCTTTCTGATACAGAATTTGCCATCACCGGATCCTCCAAAGTTGGCGCTACTGTAGCGGATGACATCAAGAAGTCATCCGCGGAAGCGATGTTCTTTGCTTTGGTGGCGATTTTCTTGTACATCTTGCTGAGGTTCCGTAAGTGGCAGTTCTCTTTGGGATCCATCATCGCCTTGGTGCATGACGTGTTCTTTGTGATTGCTGCCTTTGCTATAGCCTCCGCTTTAGGCGCTACCTTTGAGATTGACCAGGTATTCATCGCAGCGGTATTGACTGTAGTTGGTTATTCCATCAATGATACTGTGATTGTATTTGACCGTATCCGGGAAAATATCGAAAATCGTGGGACTTCCAAATTGGTGAAGATGTTCAACGATGCCATCAATCAGACCATGGCCAGAACTTTGATTACTTCTGCCACTACCCTAATTGTGGTTTTGGTACTATTGATTTTCGGCGGTGAGGTATTGAGAGGTTTCTCTTTTGCCTTGTTGATTGGTGTTCTTATCGGTACCTATTCATCTATCTATATTGCTACCCCTGTGGTAGTGGATTTGATGAAGAGAGAACTTGCTTCTGAGACGGCTCAGGAGGCAGCTGGAAAGAAGGCCGTTTAATCAATAATCTCATATAGAATTTAAAGCTGGGTGTGCTTTTCAGTGGAAAAGTTCAAGCTTATAACCAAAAAATCCCCTGTACAGGGGATTTTTTGGTTTTTTTATACTACCTACCTTTGTAAAGCTTATTCAATATTGATGTTTGGTAGTTTTTATCTGTTTGTTATTGCTGTAGGTTTTCTGTTTTCTCTTTTTCCTTTGAGGAAAAGAAAAGGATTGGAATCCACCGCACAAAACACCATTATAGGTGTTTTGTTTCTTGCTTTGCTGATGGAATTAGCTGGGGCATATAGTGCCGCAAAAGGGATTAATAATTCCCTGTTATATAATCTTGGATGGGTATATGCGGAATCCCTTATGTTGATTTTTTACCTGTGCCTTCTTGAAGTCAATCAGAAATTCAAAAGAAAAATTGTTTGGATTAGTTTGGGCATAGTATGCTGGGGCTTGGTCAATACTTTGTTATTTCAACCTATTGATACCGTTTTTCAATATTTCACCTTTCTACCTTTTGCATTTCTAATTGTTTTTTTGGTGTTAAGGTTTCTTATCCAATTGATTCAGATGAAAACTTATGCAGACAGGGATTTGATTCGATTGCCCCACTTTTGGATTTCTTGGGCCATATTGCTGTTTTATATGGAAGCTATATTGTTGTTTGGGACTTATCAGTTCCATCCGGTTTTTGTCTTGGAACATGTACATTTGTTATTCACCATTAATCAGTTCGTAGCAGGTTTGATGTACCTGGTATTTGGTCTGGCCTTTATGTTGCCCTGGCTTTATAGGAAGAGCTTTGCTTATATTGAATAACCTTAATTCAGGTTAGAAAACCTTTTACCCAGCCAAATAATATCTTTTGTTTGCCAGTTATTTTTCGTGTAACATTAACAGCATCAAAAGATTAAAATACTTTGAACTTGGGGTTAGCTTGGACATTTTACAATTACATCCTTTTTTTGTCATTCGTAATTGGGGGATTCCCTTTTTTTACTTTGAAAGAGAAAAAAAAGGAACACAGGATTTTGTTTACTGTGATTTTTTTGGGCGTGGTCACCGAAGCTATAGGAAGGTATTATGGGGCTAGGGGAATATATAATTCCTGGGTATTTAACTTGGGCTTTTTGTACTTGGAAACCATTGTGATTTGGTATTATTTCTTGACCATATTCCGGAAGGGGCATTATCAAAAAATATTCACTGTGGGAATTGTGCTATTTTCTATTTGGTTTGTTTTCAACTCCTTCTTCTTACAGGGTTTTTGGGAAACTTTTCAAACCTATACCGTCATTATTTCATCCCTGTCCATCATTTTGTGCTGCCTTTGGTTTTTTTATTCCATTGTAGTAAAGAATTGGTTAAGTGAAAAAAGCTTGCTTTGGTTTCCGGCTTTTTGGGTGATCTGTTTTGTGTTTTTCTTTTATACGGCCTCTTTTATGTATTTTACTTCTTTAGGTTATTTGATTGGTTTGGATAGGCATTTGATATTTATATTAGGCTCTATACTAAGAACCTTAAGTGGCTTGATGTATATGGCCATGGCCATGGCCTATCTTTTACCGTATTTCCAAAAAAAGTTTTTCTTAGCCCCTGAAAAGTAGTATATTAGGAATTAAGAATCTTTTATAACATTCACTTTTAACATATTAGCCATGAATCAAGACGATTTAAAAAAATTCGTAAAGCCTTACAGGGAAACTATTCAGGTTGGAGAACCAGGACGAGATGAGCAAGGAAGGGCCATAAAAGATCAGTCTCAATGGGTATTTTTTGATAGGGAAACCATTGAAAAACTATTAAGAATGACAGATGCCAATAAGGGGGGTATAAAAGTTTATTTTGGTCAATACAATAGGGAAAATCTTTATTTAGTCCCACAGGACAGAAGGGATAGAGAGCAATATATTGGAAAAATTTCGGTAGCCCTTTCTGCGGCTAACCAAGAGCAAGATGGCATTTTTGATATCTTTTTGAGTTCAGAGGGTCAAAGAAGTGGAGGTAATTCCATAGAAAATGGAGGTAGGTTGTGTCCTCCATATTGTGAACCACCTTTTAATCCATAAAAGTTTACATGTTGGAATTGTACCTATTCTTGATTGGTTTGGCCACTTTGGTGAGCTTGCCTTTATTTTTTTTAGATTTGGGTGAATTTAAGAAAATGCATAGAATCATTTTTTTGATATTGATCCTCGTGGTAATTGTAGAAAATTTGGGATTCTATTTGGCCAGTAATGGAAAACCCAATCTCATTTATTATAATGCCATTTTTGTTTATTCTATTCCCATACTATATTTTTTATTTTTCAAAGAAGTATTCCAACAGGGAAAAGTGAAACATATACTAATAATAATGGGGGGGACATTTTTGTCATTTGGGATCATAAAAAGCCTTTTCTTTACTTCCTTTAAAGAATTTCATCACGATTCATATATTTTAGGGACCTTGTTTATCCTTGGTTGTTGTCTTTATTTTTTTTATAGCCTCATCAGTAAGAATTTATTTATAGAACAAAACTTATTAAGATTTCCGGTTTTTTGGATAGTTACTTTTATTTTGTTTTTTTATTCGAGTTCGATTTTAAATTTTGCTTCGGTTAGATATGTCAATACTACTAATTTTGAATTAATGAGAATGATGCAAAACATCATTAATACTTTAGGAGCTTTTATGTATTTGGTTTTTTCCATTAGTTTTTATCTGCCCTTGATTAAAAATAAAAAGACCAAAATCAGCAGCAATCTGAATTGATTTCTTAGGATTAGTAGTATAAAAATGTGTACTTTTAGTCAAATCATCCAATTATAGGTTTCTTTGGCATGGATAATTCTGGCACGGAAGTTTTCTACATCGTTTTATTGGGATTTGTATTGATGTTGTTGATGGGCTCATTTATTGTGACCATGGTGATAGTACATCGTCAAAAGCAGCTTCAAAATCAACAAAAACTGGCGGCAGTCAGGGCAGAATACGAGAAAACCATCATCAATGCAGAGAAAGAAATCAGGGAAAACACCCTTACCCACGTAGGGCAGGAACTCCACGACAATATTGGCCAACTCCTTTCTTTGGCCAAAATGAATTTGGCCAGTTCCAAACCCGAAAAAGTATCAGAGGGAAAGTCCATGCTCAACCAAATTATCAAAGAGGTGAGGGCATTGTCCAAATCCTTAAACTTGGATTGGGTAGAATCCATCACTTTAGAGGATTTTATACAAAATGAGTTGGCCAAGTTGGAGAGTGCTGCCTTTTGCCAAACAGAATTCGAAAAAAAGGGAGAAGAAATTCCATTGGAGAAAGACAAAAAAATCATCCTGATCAGGACCATTCAGGAGTGCCTGAACAATGCCATCAAACATGCCCAACCCAAAAGTATCTCCTTTCATTTGGAGACAAAACCGGAACACTTGATAATTTGTATAAAAGATGACGGAGTAGGTTTTGATACTTCACAGGTAAGTAATGGTTCAGGGATGTATAACCTGAAGAACCGCATGCATGCCATAGAAGGTGAATTTCATATACAATCAGCGCTTGGAAAAGGTACAGAAATCAAACTCTCCTTGCCAATATCGAATCCTTGACTTATATTTTGTTTCTGAAATCTATCACCCAAACTTAGATGATCCATATTGCACTGGCGGATGACCACAAGATGTTTGCAAAAGGCATAGAAAGCCTTTTGGAGGAGGAAGATGATTTTGTCATTAAGGGAGTCTTCAATAATGGTGTGGAACTGATGGATTTTTTGAAAAATAAAGCGGTGGATGTGGTGTTAACAGATATGAATATGCCACAGATGGATGGTATGGGGGTAGTGGCTGCGATAAAGAAAACCATACCCGACACTAAGGTAATTGTGCTTTCTATGTATGATGATAAAGAAATCTACGAGAAATGCATTAAACTCGGTGCTGATGCCTATGTATTAAAAGGCTCAGACCCTGATGAATTGATTTATACCATTAGGGAAGTGTATGAGGGAAGTTATATTCAAGGCTTCCAAAAATTACTCTTTCAGCAGGATGACGGAAAATACCCAGATCATTTCAAAGAGCGCTTTAAGCTCTCCCGTAGAGAATTGGAAATTTTACGCTTGATAAAAGACGGTAACCTCAATAAGGAAATTGCCGATATCTTAAGCTTAAGTCAACATACCGTTGAATCTCACCGCAAAAAAATCCATCAAAAGCTTGGGGTGAGTTCTGCCGTAGAACTGGTTAAAAAGGCCATAGATATGAACCTTTGAATGTTTATACATTCACAGTATACAATTCTTTCAACTTTTCCACGGTATAATCAACCTCTTCAGCAGTATTGAACCTGCTGAAAGAAAACCTCACGGATTCTCTTTCGGGGTCATGTCCCAAAGCACGAAGCACATGGGAACCTACTGTGGCTCCACTGCTACAAGCCGAACCCCCAGAAGCAGAAATGCCATGCAGGTCAAGGTTGAACAAAAGCATACCCCTGTTTTCTTCTGATGGAGGTAAACTTACGTTTAATACCGTATAAAGGCTCTTTTCTAAGTCTGCAGAATTGCCATTGAATTTTACTCCTGGAATATTTTCCTTCAGCATATCAATGAATCTGCTTTTGAGGCTTTCAATGTGCTTTCTATGCCCATCCATATCCTCATAGGCCAGTTCCAGGGCCTTGGCAATGCCTATGATTCCGATGACATTTTCAGTTCCACCCCGCATATTCCTTTCCTGTGCCCCACCGTGAATGAAGGGATGGATTTTTTTGTCTTTTCTCACATATAAGAATCCGGACCCTTTTGGTCCATGGAATTTATGTCCGCCGGCCACCAGGGAATCAATGGGTAGGGTTTTTAAGTCATGGGGATAATGACCGATGGTCTGCACGGTATCTGAATGGAAAAATGCCTTGTAGGATTTAGCCAATTCACCTATGGCTTCAATATCGCTGATATTGCCAATTTCATTATTGGCATGCATCAATGATACAAATGAATTGGGATTGGCCTGAAGTAATGCTTCCAATTGCTGCAAGTCTACCTCACCTTTTGGATTGACATCCAGGAAACTCAGTTTAATCTTTCCTTTTTTGGCACATTCCTCTAAAGTATGTAACACCGCATGGTGTTCTATAGGAGAGGTAATGGCATGCTTTATGCCATAGGTTTCTATGCCGCAAACAATGGCCGTATTGTCTGCTTCAGTTCCGCCTGAGGTAAAAAATATTTCAGAAGGAGCAGCATTCAAAAGTTCTGCAACTTTTTTTCTTGCCTTCTCAATGGCTGAACGCACCTGTCTGCCATGGCTGTGGACAGAGGAGGGGTTGCCGTAATGCAACTTCATATAGGGAAGCATGGCTTCGATCACCCGATCGTCCATGGCTGTTGTAGCGGCATTGTCAAGATAAACGCTCATCTTCAAGTTATTTTGCTGGGTGTATATGTAATCTTTTCCAAAGTTAAGAACTTTGAAAAAGATTTAAGATCCTGAGATCAGTTCTTTGATGTCGAGAATGATCTTATTGGCCAGGTGTTCTGCTGTGGCCAGGGTTTCAGATTCTGAGTAAATCCTGATGATGGGCTCGGTATTGGATTTCCTTAAGTGGACCCATTCTTTTTCAAACTCGATTTTCACCCCATCCACATCATTGATAGGGTGTTTGCTGTATTTGCTTTTGATGGCCTCTAAGATCTTATCCACATCAATCTCGGGGGTCAGTTCAATTTTGTTTTTAGAGATATGGTAATTTGGATAGCTGGCCCTAAGCATAGAGATGCTTTTTCCAAATTTTGCCAAATGGGTCAAAAACAAGCCAATCCCTACCAAAGCATCTCTTCCATAATGTGATTCGGGATAAATCACTCCTCCATTCCCTTCACCGCCGATGATCGCATTGGTTTCCTTCATTTTGTTGACCACGTTCACTTCTCCCACGGCTGCGGCCTGATAGGTTCCACCACGTTTTTCTGTTACGTCCCTCAAGGCCCTGGTCGAACTCAAATTTGAAACTGTATTTCCTGGTGTTTGAGACAGGACATAGTCGGCTACCGCCACTAAAGTATATTCCTCTCCAAAAGGGGAACCGTCTTCATTCATGAAACATAGCCTGTCCACATCCGGATCGACTACAATTCCCAAATCATACTTTCCTCTATGTAGCTTTTCGGCAATATCTCTTAGGTTTTCTGGCAATGGCTCGGGATTGTGTGGAAAGTGTCCATCCGGCGTACAGTACATTTCCTCGATGTCCTCCACACCCAAAGCCCTTAGCAATTTGGGTACTGCAATCCCTCCTGTAGAATTCACTGCATCTACCACTACTTTGAACTTTCTGGCTTTGATGGCTTCCACATCCACCAATTTCAGCCCAAGTACATGCGCTACATGCCGGTCAATATAATCTTCAATCAGTGTGTATTGTCCAAGTTTTCTTACCTCTGCAAAAGTGAAATTCTCGCTTTCCGCACTCTCCAAAATGGCTTTTCCTTCTGCATCTGAGATGAATTCTCCTTTATCATTGAGAAGTTTTAGGGCATTCCATTGAATTGGGTTATGGCTGGCAGTAAGGATGATTCCACCCCCGGCTTTTTCCAAAGGGACGGCCAATTCCACCGTTGGTGTGGTGCTTAATCCCAGGTCGATTACATCAATGCCCAAGCCTTGAAGGGTAGCTGTTACCAATTTGGACACCATTTCACCCGAGATTCTGGCATCCCTTCCAATCACCACTTTGGGATTATTGGTATGTGAAATGACCCAAGAACCATAGGCAGCGGTAAACTTTACGACGTCAAGTGGGGTAAGCCCTTCTCCTGGTTTGCCTCCGATCGTTCCTCTGATTCCGGAGATAGATTTGATTAATGCCACGATGAAAATTAAATAAGGTTAATAACAGAAAAATCCTGACCAAGCCAGGAGTACAAAATATTTTTTATTTGAATTTTGCCAAGACCTTGTCTACCTCGTTGTCGGGATTACCACAACTGGAATTCGCATCTACGGTTTTGCCGCAATATCCACAGGTTCCGCCCTCTTTGTTCAGGTAAGGGTTTTGGGAAGCACAGGTACCTTTGAATTCTCCATTTTTGATAAATATGAGCCTCACGGACATCAAAATGAAAAACAAGGCAAGGAAGGCTAAAGTCAAATACAAGGTTGTCATATCAATATAATTTGCGCAAATTTACGTAATACTTTCAAAACGTCCTCATATAAAGAATAGTTTCCCTTTTTATGTCAGAATTATCATCAAGAGAAGCCCAGCTTGCAGCATTTGACCGTTTATTGACCATCATGGATGAACTCAGGGAACAATGCCCCTGGGACAGAAAGCAAACTTTGGAAAGTCTCCGGCATCTGACCATAGAAGAGACCTTTGAACTTTCAGATGCCATTTTGGAAAATGACCTGGAGGAAATCAAAAAAGAACTGGGGGACATACTATTGCATATCGTCTTTTATGCTAAAATCGGATCAGAAAAATCGGCATTTGACATGGGAACAGTCATCAATGCTCTTTGTGAAAAATTGATCAGGAGACATCCCCATATTTATGGGGACACAGAGGCCAAGGACGAGGAGGCTGTGAAACAAAATTGGGAAAAAATCAAACTTCAGGAAAAGGGTAATGTATCCGTCCTGGGAGGTGTTCCTAAGTCCCTACCTGCAATGATTAAAGCTATGAGGATACAGGAAAAGGCAAGAGGCGTAGGCTTTGACTGGGAGGAAAAACATCAGGTATGGGAGAAAGTGGAGGAGGAGATGAAGGAGTTCAAGGAAGCCTTTAATGCCATCAGGGAAGAGGAAATAGACAAAGAAAAAGCCACGGGGGAGTTTGGGGATTTACTGTTTTCCCTGATCAATTATGCGCGATTTATTGATATCAATCCGGAAGAGGCGCTGGAGCGGACCAACCTTAAATTCATCAAACGATTCCAATACCTTGAAAATGCTGCCAAAGCTGCCGGCAGAAAAATTGAAGACATGAGCCTTGCCGAAATGGACGTGTTCTGGGAAGAGGCTAAGAAGCTTTGAGTCTTAGGGCTCCAGGTCATTATCTCCCAAAATCATCTTGTAACCGGACAATGTCTTCTTCGTCAGAGGGATGGTTGGCATCTGTATGCTGCCAGATTTCAGCCACCATGCCCCAATCATCTAAGCCGATCAAACGGTGCCTTTCCCCTTGTTTTAATTTGATTTTATCTCCTGAGCTTAAAATATGTCTTTCCTTTTCTTCATCGCTCATGCTGGTCACCACGGCAACAGAACCGCCAATACAGCGCCAGATTTCAGCCCTTCGGAAATGGTATTGCCAGCTGAGCCGCTTTTCAGGGGCTACCAACAAGATTTTTGGACTGAGTTTTTCTGAAATTTTTAAGGACTCAAAATCTTCCTCTGGGAAAAATGCCTTGGCAAAATCCTTGGCCTGAGCCTCTTCAATAACCAGAAATCCACCCCAAGGCCTATTGCGGTCTTCTGCAATAACCTCCAATCCTTTCGCACCTAACAATGATTTTGCGCTTTCAAAAATTTTGTTTTTGGATTCCATTTCTTAATTCAAATAAATATTAAAACAGGACAAAGATGCGAATTGCTGTTGAATTTTGAAATTATATGCTCATAACTCTTTTTGGTTTTAACTTTGGCCGATTCGCCAGATGATTTATTGGGGTATTTTCACCAAATTTATGGCTAGTCCAACCAATTACATCATGAAGAAAATACTGTTATTTGTTTTAATGCTTGCTGTTGCTCTGCCATCCTTTTCCCAAAGGGGGAAAAATACCGCGAGCAACCCTGTAACCATCAGTTTTGACGCCTCGCTTTATGAAGGGCTGACCTGGCGCAACATCGGGCCATTCCGCGGCGGAAGATCCAATGCTGTTACCGGCCTTCCGGGCAATGATCAAGTTTATTTTGCAGGCTATACAGGAGGGGGACTATGGAAAACAGAAAATGCCGGGATTTCCTGGTTCAATATCTCTGATGGATTTTTCAAAACCAGTTCTGTAGGGGATATTGCCATCAGTGAATCTGATCCTAATGTCATCTATGTGGGTATGGGAGAGCATGCCATTAGGGGAGTTATGACGACCTACGGAGATGGGGTTTACAAGTCCTTAGATGGGGGAAAAACTTGGAAGCATATGGGATTGGAAAAGACCAGGCATATATCTGACGTGGTTATCCATCCACAAAATCCTGATGTGGTTTTTGTCGCTGCACAAGGAGCTGCACATGGGCCGAGTGAGGAAAGGGGCATTTTTAAAAGTACTGATGGAGGGGTGACCTGGAAAAAGACACTTTATGTTGACGAGAATACAGGGGCATCTTCTTTGAGTATGGATTATAACAACCCTAGAATTCTCTACGCAGCGACATGGGAGCACAGAAGGTTGCCTTGGCAGGTCCAAAGTGGTGGAGAGGGTTGTGCGATCTGGAAGTCAGTGGATGGAGGAGAAACCTGGGAAAAAATCATGAATGGCTTGCCGAAATCTATGGGTAAAATAGGCGTGAGTGTTTCGAGAGCGGATTCTGATCGTCTTTATGCCATTGTAGAGGCAGAAAAGTCAGTAGCCGGGGTTTACCGCTCGGATAATGGGGGACAGTCTTGGACCCATATGACCAATAATCCTTTATTGACTTCCAGGTCATGGTATTATATGGAGGTGTTGGCAGACCCTCAAAACGCTGAAGTGGTCTATGTGCTCAATTCTCCACTTACAAAGTCCATTGACGGGGGCAAAACTTTTTCTGTGGTTCCTGTCAGACATATTGATACGCATGACTTGTGGATCAATCCTGCGAATCCATCCAATATGATACTTGGAGATGATGGAGGAGCTGAAATTACTTATGATGGTGGCAAAAGCTGGTCTACACAGGACAATCAGCCGACCGCTCAGTTTTATCGGGTCAATGTAGACAACTTATTTCCCTACAGGGTGTATGGAGGACAGCAGGACAATACCTCAGTGGTCATCAGCAGTAGGAATAATTACATTGGTCTGACTGAAAGAGATTGGTTTATTGGGCCAGGCTGTGAATGCGCATTCATAGCTTTTGACCCAGATAACCCTGTATTGTTGTATGGAGGCTGCTATCAAGGTTTGATTGATGTATTGGATACAGAAAACTGGCATTCTAAAGATATCAGGCAATATCCGGCCAATATTTTGGCCTATGACCCAAAGGATATGAGGTACCGATTCAATTGGAATGCACCAATCATCGCATCCCCTCATAATTACAACACCATCTACCATGGAGCTAATATACTTTTCAAAACCACTGATAGGGGGTTAAGCTGGGAGGAAGTGAGTCCCGACCTGACAAGAAATGAAGTCTCCAAGCAAGGTCCGGGAGGGGCACCCCTTACCAATGAAGGAGCCGGTGGAGAAAATTACAATACCTTAAGCTATGTAATCGAATCTATACATGAAGAGGGGGTCATTTATACAGGAAGTGATTGTGGATTGGTTCATATTACCAGAGATGGAGGGAAAACCTGGAAAAACATTACTCCTGCAGATTTGCCGGAAAGTTTGATACAATCCATTGAGGTTTCCCCCCATGATAAAGGCACCGCTTATATAGCTGCCACCCGGTACAAATTCAATGATTTCCAGAGTATGGCTTATAAAACCACTGACTATGGCAAAACTTGGACAAAAATCAACACTGGCATTGATAAAGATGACTTTATCAAGGTCATCAGGGAAGATAAAAAAAGGAAGGGGCTTTTGTATGCAGGTAGTGAAAGGGGATTTTATGTTTCCTTTGATGGAGGCCAAGGATGGAATAAATTCCAGCTCAACCTCCCTGTAGTGCCTGTTACAGACATTGCGATAGCAGATAATGACCTGGTGATTTCTACTGCAGGAAGGTCGTTTTGGATTTTGGATGACCTGAGTGCAGTCCAGCAGTCCATGGGTAATCTTCAAGGGCTTCAGCTTTTTGAGCCAAAGACCACGGTGAAATATGAAGGTTTTATTCCTTCTTGGATGGATTTGCCTCCAGGTATTGGAGAAAATCCAAAAACCGGGGTGATTTTGGATTATTACTTGCCTGAAAAAGCAGATTCTTTACCAGTCAAACTTGAGATCTTTGACAGTAAGGGAAGGAATATCCGCACTTTCTCCAACCAAAAAGATGAAAATTTTAAGGCTTTCGCAGGGGGGCCATCCCCAGAACCAGTACTTCCTTCCCATAAAGGCATTAACCGATTTGCTTGGGATTTCCGAGGTAATACCCTTTTGGAAATCCCCAATGCTTTTGTATATGGGGACTACAGTGGTCATCGCGTAAAACCAGGTAAATACAAAGCTGTGTTGCATTATAGTGGTAGTACTTCAGAAAAGGAATTTGAAATAGTCCAAGATCCGAACCTCAAAAATGTTACAGATGCGGATTGGGAGGCCCAGCAACAATTCTTAGAACGGGCAGCCGCAACACTTACAGAAGTCCACCAATCCGTAAATGAAATCAGGAAGGTTAAAGCTCAGCTGGTGCATCTCAACGGTCTTTTAAAAGACCATGAAGCGCATGCTGATCTTTTGGAATCTGGAAACCAACTAGTCAAAAAAATTGATGATTGGGAAGGTAAAATCGTAGAAACCAGACAAAGCAATTTTCAGGATGTGATTAATTTTCCAAGCCAGCTGAATGCTCAGTTTTTTGAGTTGAGATCTGCGGTAGATGTGCATGATCCAAGACTGACTGCTGCAGTAAAATCAAGGCTTTCAGACTTGGAAAAAGAATGGAGGGCCTACAAATTAAGCATGGAACAAATCCTAGAAAAAGATGTCGTGACTTTCAATGAGAAATTCAAGGAAAAAAATATTCCTGCAGTAATTACAGATTAAACCTTTTGGGGTGGAAATCAGTCTAAATGGGAGACCTACAAGTCTCCCATTTTATTTTCCATTGGAGGTAAGATTAGTGGCTAAAGCAAATTGATCTATAAAATTCCCTTAATATTCAGATCCCGGCTTTTGGAAAAGGCCGGGATTTTTTATTCAGTTTTCCCAAATTACCACCTTTCAAAAATAAATGGGATAATTCTATCCAAAATAGCCGCTTACTTTAGTAATTTAGCCCTATGGAGTATAAATGGATGATCAGGGAAAAGGCCGACCCTAAAACTGTGGAATCCCTTAGTAAAGAAATCAATGTCAATCCCACTTTAGCCAATATGTTGGTTAATAGGGGTATAGATACTTTTCAAAAAGCCAAAGATTTTTTCAGACCCGATTTGGACAAACTGCATGATCCCATGCTCATGAAGGACATGGACAAAGCAGTTTCCAGAATGGCCCGGGCCATCAAAAACGAGGAAAAAATTTTGGTTTACGGAGACTATGATGTGGACGGAACCACCTCTGTGTCTATGATGTTTGGCTTCATAAGCCGATTTTATCCCCATGTGGATTTTTATATTCCAGACCGGTACAAGGAAGGGTATGGCATTTCAGAAAAGGGGGTCAGGTATGCTGCGGAGAACAATTTCAAATTGATCATTTCCTTGGATTGCGGGATCAAAGCCATATCCAAAGTGGCTTTGGCCAAAGAATTGGGGGTAGATTTTATCATTTGTGACCATCATACTCCCGGGGAAGAGTTACCTCCTGCAGTAGCCATTTTAGATCCCAAAAGAAGCGATTGCCCTTATCCTTACAAGGAGTTGAGTGGCTGTGGGGTAGGTTTTAAACTCATACAGGCATTTGCCTCATTGATGGGGCATGATGATGGTAAGGTCATGGAATTTTTAGATCTCTTGGCCATCAGCATTGCAGCAGATATAGTTCCCATCACCGGAGAGAATAGGATATTGACCTTTTATGGCATAGAAAGGATCAATAATAATCCCAGACCTGGCATCAAGGCCCTGATTTTGCGGAGCAAAATTGAAAAAGAGATTGAGATTTCAGATATCGTTTTCAAAATAGGACCAAGAATCAATGCCTCAGGACGTTTGGAACATGCCAAAGCCTCTGTGGAATTGTTGATCTCCAATGATTTGGAGGATGCTTTAGCCAGGGCGGAGTTGGTAGATACGGTGAATGCTGCCAGGAAAAACTTTGACGAAAACATCACCAAGGAGGCACTTTCCATGATTCAAAACATGGAAGAAGTGCAGCAGATGAAGACCACCGTACTCTTCAAAGAAGATTGGCATAAGGGGGTGATCGGAATTGTTGCTTCCAGGTGTATCGAAAGGTATTATAGGCCCACCATCATCCTTACAGAGTCGAATAATAAAGCTACGGGGAGTGCCCGATCAGTATTTGATTTTGACATTTATGAGGCCATTTCTGAATGTAGTGATTTATTGGAGCAGTTTGGTGGACACAAGTATGCAGCTGGGCTGACACTTTCAGTAGACAATGTTCCTGCCTTTCAGGCGAAGTTTGAAGAAGTGGTCAGTGCAAGGATTCATGATATCCATATGAAGCCGGTACTGGAAATAGATGATGAAATCCTTTTGGATCAGATCAATTATAAATTTTACAACATTTTAAAGCAAATGGCACCTTTTGGGCCTGGGAATCCCGAACCTGTTTTCACTGTGAAGCAGGTTTATGCTGACAATGTCCGGATTTTAAAAGATAAACATTTGAGATTCAATGTGGTGCAGGATGGTCAGGAAACCAAGCCCATTTGTATTGCTTTCGGTTTAGCGGATAAAATCACCTATCCCGATGAGATCATTTACAAAATGCTGATGCGAAAAATGCGTTTTGATTTGGCATTTGAAATCAGAGAGAATACTTTTAGAAATAACAGTAGTCTTCAATTGTACGTGAAAGACATAAAATTTGACTGACATGCTATTAAGAGCGGAACATCTCGTTAAAATATATAAGGGTAGAAAAGTAGTCAACGATATCTCTGTGGAAGTGAAACAGGGAGAAATTGTTGGGCTTTTGGGACCAAACGGTGCTGGGAAGACCACTTCTTTTTACATGATCGTGGGTTTGATCAGACCTAATGAGGGAAAGATTTTTTTGGATAAACAGGATATTACCGACTTGCCTATGTACAAAAGGGCAAAACTGGGAATTGGCTATCTGGCCCAGGAGGCCTCTGTTTTCAGGAAACTTTCAGTAGAGGAAAATATCATGGCGGTTTTGGAGATGACCAACAAAACCAAAGCAGAGATGAAGGAAAAAGTGGAGAGCCTGTTGGAAGAATTCAGTTTGACCCATGTGAGAAAAAACCTAGGTATGGTACTATCCGGAGGAGAAAGAAGAAGGACTGAAATTGCCAGAGCATTGGCGGTTGACCCGAAGTTTGTACTTTTAGATGAACCTTTTGCAGGTGTGGATCCTATTGCCGTAGAAGAAATTCAGACCATTGTAGCCAAATTGAAGACGAAGAATATTGGTATTTTGATCACGGACCATAACGTGAACGAAACCCTTTCGATTACGGATAGGGCCTATCTCATGTTTGAAGGTAGACTGCTTAAAGCAGGTACGGCGGAAGAACTTGCCGCAGATGAACAGGTCCGAAGGGTTTATTTAGGCCAGCATTTTGAATTGAAAAGAAAAGTTTTTAACTGATGGAGGTAGTCAACTCTTTTATGACCTGGATATTCAAAAATCGGATTGGTCAGATAGATATTTTTAAAACAGAACCGATTAAAGTCCAAAAACAGACTTTTCACGACTTGATAGCTGAAGCAAAAAGGACCGTGTTTGGGAAACAATATGGTTTTCAAAGCATCAAGAAATACGAGGATTTTGCAGCAAGGGTTCCGGTGCAAAGTTATGAAGACATGCAGCCGTATTTTGAAAGGATTTTAAAAGGGGAGCAAAATGTGCTGTGGCCCTCAGAAATCCTTTGGTTTTCAAAATCTTCAGGTACTACCTCAAGCAGGAGTAAATACATACCCGTTTCAAGGGAGGCCTTGGAAGACTGTCATTTTAAAGGGGGAAAGGATATGATTACCCTCTATGTCAACAATTATCCGGACAGCCGTCTTTTTTCTGGAAAAAGCCTGAGTATAGGAGGTAGTTTGAGTAAAAATCCCATCGATCCTGAAAGTGAAATTCAGGTCGGTGATATTTCTGCTGTCATCATGGAAAACTTGCCACTCTGGGTTCAATTTGCCCGAACACCGAGTCTTGAAGTGGCTTTGATGGAAGAGTGGGAAAACAAGATTGAGAAAATGGCCAGGGAAGTGATGGATGAAAATGTAGTGAGTATATCCGGCGTGCCCACTTGGACCATTGTGTTGCTACAGCGGATCCTTGAATTGAAGAAAGCCAAACATATTTTGGAGGTTTGGCCCAACTTGGAAGTGTTTTTCCATGGAGCAGTTGCCTTTGGTCCCTATAGAAATTTATTCAATGAACTGATTCCCTCCAGCAAAATGAGGTATATGGAGACCTATAATGCCTCGGAAGGCTTCTTTGGGATCCAAGATCAGATTGATTCCGATGAAATGCTTTTGATGTTGGATTATGGAATTTTTTATGAATTTATCCCCATGGAAGAATGGGAAAAGGAAAACCCAAAGGTTATTCCCTTGTCAGAGGTCGAAATCGGGAAAAATTATGCGATTATCATTACTACCAATGCGGGACTATGGCGATATAAAATTGGAGATACAGTCAAGTTTACCAGTATAAAACCTTATCGTTTTAAGATTTCCGGCAGAACCAAGCATTTTATCAATGCTTTTGGGGAAGAAGTGATAGTAGAAAATGCGGAAAGGGCTGTCCAAGCTGCTTCAGAGGCTACAGGAGCCACCATCACCAACTTTACCGCAGCTCCCGTCTATTTTGGAGACTCTTCCAGCAAAGGAGCTCACGAGTGGGTGATAGAATTCAAAAAATTCCCCGATGATAAGGAAAAGTTCACAGCTGTACTGGATCAGAAATTGAGGGAAATCAATTCGGATTACGATGCCAAAAGGTATAAGGATTTGGCTTTGAGCCAACCCAAAGTGCATTTTTCAGAAGAGGGGTTGTTTGAGAAATGGCTCAGAAAAAAAGGCAAATTGGGGGGGCAGAATAAAGTTCCTAGATTATCCAATACCCGGGAACATATCGATGAAGTTTTGAGCCTGATTTGAAGAATTGATGCGACTGTTTGGCGCTAGGTATAGGTTAGCGTTTTTTCTATATTTTATGAACTAAATCTTAAAAATCCCGGAGAGCTTCATTGAATAAGTTGTAAGCTAGCTGTAGCGTAGATACCATTTCAAAAAAGTAATCTGTGGAAATTTGCACTTAGCTGAATTGAAACTACAACCCCATCCCCACCGGTTGGAGGTTATTCATTTGTCTAAGTATCCAAACCTGCCTTCCTTGAATATAAGGGGTTGGTCTGGCTGGGTTCCAACGCCTTGGATTGGGTAAAACGGCAGCAATTAATGCTGCTTCATTTCGGGTCAGTTTTTCAGCAGGTTTTTTGAAATAATGTTGGGATGCCGCTTCTATCCCGTAAATTCCTTCCCCCATTTCAATCACATTGAGGTATACCTCCATGATGCGCGCTTTGGGCCAAATGAGCTCTATCAGAAAGGTGAAATAAGCTTCTAAGCCTTTTCGGACTAAGGTCCTTCCTGGCCATAAAAAGACATTTTTAGCCGTTTGTTGGGATATCGTAGAGGCACCTTTGATTCTTTTTCCTTTCTTATTTTGCTCCCAGGCTTTTTCCATGGCTTCCCAGTCAAATCCTTTATGGGCCAAAAACTTCTGATCTTCGGCCGCCACTACTGCTTGGGGGACATGTTTCGAAATTTTTTGCATGGATACCCAGTCCTTGTACAGGCGAAGCGCTTTCTTCTCATCCTTTGCTTGCTCATAAAGTCTTATGACCATTAAAGGGGTAATAGGTACAGGAACAAACCGGTAAAGCACAGTAAAGCCAATACTCAGAATGAAAAACCATAAAATGATTTTAAATAATATCCTGAAAATTCTTTTGATGATTTTCATTCCCTTAAGGGTAAGCAGTGGCCTGGATGAACCTGTAATAGAAAATTGACTCTGGCCTTTCTTTTAAGGAATCCATGGCCTCTTGCATGGCTCTGAAATCCTTCTCCGTAATCAAACCTTCTTGAATCAACAAAGGAGCCCCCGAACTCATCAGGTTTTTCCAATAGGTAAAAACAGTCTTTTTTTCCTCTGGCTTTCTCCTATCCAAATGGAACCCTCCACTTCTCAATTCAATGTCTTTATAACCTGCTTCCTGCAATAAGGCCCCTAATTTGGCGCCTACCTGAGGATCTCCACCAATGGTTACTTGGTACTGGTTGTAAATCTCCCAATAATCCATGACTGCTGGAAGGTAAGGATAGGTGTAAAAACTGCTGTTGAAGACTTCGGTGACAGAAACCATGGCGCCAGGTTTTAAAAAAGGTTTCATACTGATAAGAACCCGCACAGGGTCAGGGATATGTTCCAATACCCAGCAGATAAATGCAGCATCGAAAGTTTTGTCTAAATGAAGGGCAGTGGCATCTTGTTGGATAAACCTGACTTTTTCAGGACCATAACCCAAGGCAGCCATGTTCTCCTGTGCCTTTTTAATTTGAAAAGTTTCGTATTCCACTCCTGTGATCTGAAGCTGGGGAAATCTGCGCAGCAAGATTTCCGTTTGTGCCCCAACACCACTGCCGATTTCCAGCAAGTCCTTGACCTTTGAAAAGTCAATAAAGTCATAAATTGGCCTTTCAATCACCAAGGCCTGCTCCCTTAACCTTTCCTGCTCAACGGAGGTATAGCCATGGATGTACTTTGGTGTACCTTTGTCTTTATCCATTTAGTGGAGAATTATACCGCAAAGAAAACGGAATTAAATGGATATTAAAACTTTCCAAATTGGGGATTCAGGGTTGGGCAGTTTTTCTCAAAACTACCGGTTCCTTTAACTTACTGGTGACAATTTCCATGAAATACTTAAGGTCCTGATACAGAATTGCAGGCAGAACATGCTGCTTTAAGTCAATGGTGGAATTTATTTTCACCGTATTTTCCATAGCTGTCACTTTATAATTGAATGTGAAGGTTCCGTTGGTCAAGGCAATCGAAACATCTTCAGGAAAATCGTCCAATTCATACCCATCCGGAATATCTATGCTGGTATTGAAATTGTCCAGAAATCCATAGTAGAAGTCAATTGGAAAAGTCCTGCTCTCCGATTGAAATGGGTTTTCTGAAAATCTTGAATATAAAAATGGTTCTATAAAAAGAAGCTCCTCTCCAGTCGTTGAAAAAGTTTTTTGCCATTTCATATCCACTACTTTGCGGGGGTCATTCCTACAACTGAAGGAAAAGCCTTTGGTTTGATCCATATCGAAACCCATGGTCTCTTTTTGGATGTATTCTTCTCCATTTTTTACTTTGAGCCCATCCATCTTTATTCCATCATAATCTAAAAACCGGAGGGTAGCATCAGATACCCAATCATTTGCTCCTTCCATCTTAAAATTGACGGATTGTTGAATGCCAGACCGGTGATTGACCTGAATGGGAATCAGTTTGCTTTCCTTATCATTAATTAGAAATCCTTTTTCTACATGAAAGTCCACCGGCAAATAACCAAAAGGGACTTCTTTGTTTGTAACATCCACAAAGTAGGATTTTCCGTCAGCCTTGACTGATAAAATCAATTGATTAAATTGGTCGGCAAAGGGACTGTCTATGATGTTTGACCGGCCATTTCCCTTACTGCTGATCAGGACAGGGTAAGCATCAATCCCGTGTTGGTTCAAATAAGCCAATAGTAAAAGATTAAGTTCTGGTCTGGAGTTCTTCTTGGTCTCAAACAGAAGCTTGATGTGGTCTGTGGGCAATATCCCAACATACCCGTCAAATTCATAATTTTCAAGTATATAATCGTAAATGGCTTTGGCCATTTGCAGTTGATTGTCAGCAACTACGTTCAGTTCCTGAAGTTTTTGGGTATAGGTTTTATTCGGTTTCATATAACTTCTAAAACTCTCGATATTGACGATGTGCTTGGCGAGCTCCGGCCAATCTGCGAAAACACTGTTACTGCCTCTAAATCCATATCCGGCCAATTGGAACTCAATTTTTTCATAATAGTCACTGGGGCTGGACATGTAAGGTTCTTCTTTAAATGACCTTAAATCTTTGAGTATCCATTTGTAGGTGCCATCTTTCTTCCAATCAAACTTGTGCCTTAGCGTTTGCTCACCTTGGCTCAAGACCCTGTAATTCAACTCTGAAGGGATGTCAATACTGTAAATCGACACCAATGTAGGGATATGGTTCTGGAAGACCCAACCTTCCAAAATGGTCAACCTTTTATCTATTTTGGAATATTGATAATCAATGATAGACCCAACTTGAACATCCGGTAACGTAAAACGAATTTCTTTCCAGCCATTTCCTAGATCCACAGTAAAAAAATCACTGTCTTTTAATGTCAATGTCTTAGGATTCCCATCTACAAAATTGGTAACTTGTGCCTTGACCTTTGTCACCCCAACATAATTATTGGAGCCCACATAAAAGGGGATTTTCACCGTGCCATGCTGAATTCCGCTTGGTTTTAAGATTTTTATTCTTCTCAAAACAGTGGATTCCAACTCCGGAATAACAATTTTATTGGTGCTCATTTCCCCTAAGACCACTGCATCAGCTTCCGGCTCAAAATCTACCGCTTCATACGCCATGTCTTTCGGGGTGTATCTACCATAAATGAGTTCTTGAGCTTCTGTTTGAAGGTTGACGAGTACGACCAACAGGATGGTAAAAATCAGGTTTCTGTACATAATTATTCGATTTTTTTAAGTACGATTGATGGGATGGAGGTTACATTGATTTTTTGCCATAGGGAGGTAAGACTTTCCCCTTTGTCTGAAATGGTATAATGTGTTTCGAGGTATTTCTCTACCCGTATCACACCTTCTTCCCAAGAGGTATTTATTTTTATAGAATAAGCCTCATTGGAATCATCAATTTGGGGCAACCTATTTTCTGGTTCAAGCTTGTCTGAAACATGTATTTCATAAATATCATGAACATAAAGTTTCCCATTCATTAAGTCTTCCTTGCTGATTTTTTTCCAATTAAGCGGTAGCAAGACCCTTTTTGAAGTATTTTGGGAAAACTTCTGCAAATCACCTGTAAAATTGATTTTTGCTGTTGGAATAAAGTCTTCTACATGATTTTCCTGGTTAAAATTGGAAATCAGTAAACCACTTCCCCCCAAATTTTTGTTGAGAAAAGATTTTTGATCTTTTCCATCTAAGATAGTTTCAAGCCCTATAAAATTGTTGGCAGGATTCCCCTTAAATAAGTATTCCCCTTCAATCTGAGCATTCCCATCTTCTTTTAATTTTATGATATTTTTAGTTAAAAAAGTATTAAAAGCGGGCGCTTGATAATCTGGGGTTTTATCAAGGAAACCCCCATCCTCAGTAATCACCAAAACATGCCGGTCTTTAGTAAAATCTCCTAAAAATCCTACGGGGTTGGTTTTTGAAGTACATTCCAGCCAAATAGTTTGGTCTTTCAACGGTACCCTTAAAATTGCATGATTGAACTGATTGGAAGACCATTCTATATCTATATCCTCTTCATCTACCCCTGCATTTACCAAAGTATACTGGGATGCTATACCTACTTCCTTTAACATGGTCCTCATGAGGTTGGTCAACCCTTTACACTCCCCATATTTAAGTTGATGAACCTGCGCTGCATGTTGAGGCATCCAGCCTCCTATCCCGAGACCGATGTACACATAGCGATAATTATTTTGTAAGTATCGGTAAAGCGCTTCGATTTTTTGGGCGTCGCTTTCTAATCCTTGGACCTGTCTGTGAATATCTTCCTTTAAAGGGGCTGAAAGCTCATCTTTCCCTTCCATCAGCTTGGCAAACCATGTCCCAAAGTTTTTCCAGTCACTCATATCGGCTTCAAATCCCTCTAGGGCAAACTTTTTAGGGAGAATTTTGAGATACATGACCTCTTTTTCCTGCGCTTTAACTATTGGGTCCAATCCATTCATCTTCCAAGACAAAGAAACCCTCTCTCCAATGAGACTGGAATCAGGTGTCTGGTCAAAATGATATCGACGGTATCTTAATCCCAAGGTTTGGGGATATTTTATTTCAAGGGTGGCTTCTTCTACCTTCTGATTGTAATACATCAAAGGGTACCAAGAATTGAAATAAAAATTACCCGACTGCTTTACTTCATATTCTACCTCCACAACTATAGGCAGTTTTTCTTCTCCTATACCATAGAATTTTACACGTTGGTCATCAAATAAGATGTCACTGGAAATATTGGTATAGTCTGTGAGATCTTTCGTAGTGATTTTCTTAAGTACTTTTCCTTTAGCAGGATCAACCAACCTTCCTTCAAAAGCCATTATTCGGTGAATCTCACTATATGGTATATGAATGTTACCATGTTCCAATCCTTTATTATCGAGGATAAGGGTTGATTTTTTCACTTTATAGGTAACCGTATAATCCTCGTTTAACAAAATCTCTGTATGGTGCGATAAAACTGAAAAATGTGGAACTGATGCGCTTAGCTGAAAGGAAAAAAAGAGTCCCAGGGTTGCCAAAAACATGGTTTCGGCGAAAAATTTTATGTTCATATATCAAAGCATAGTGAGTAAATTTAGGAATATAGTTGAATAAAAAAACATATTGGCAAAAATTTTTTTTCAAATAACTAATTATTACATCAACATGCTCTATGAACCAAAAAATCAGACACTTAGGCGGCCAAATGTGTAAGTTTTTTTCTGGACAGGAATATGCCGAATGCATAACAAAAAATCTTTTAGAAATAGGGAGAGGTGCCTCCCCTTAATTCTAAGGATTCATTATTTCGCCCATATTTTCCGAATTTTATTAACTTTAAATTTACAAATAATCGGTATTAATATGAGCCCAATTACTATTGGAAGTTTTGAAGACTTCGAAAAATTTATTGGTCAGGAACTTGGGGTTTCTGATTACCATCAAATTACGCAGGAACAGATTAATAAATTTGCCGATGCTACCTTGGATCATCAATGGATACATACCAATCCCGAAAGGGCAAAATCTGAAGGTGCATTTGGAGATACAATTGCCCATGGTTACCTCACCCTTTCTTTGGTACCTTACCTTTGGGAGCAGATTGTACAAGTCCAAAATCTCAAAATGATGGTCAATTATGGTATTGAAAACTTGAGGTTTGCCCAAGCTGTCTTGGTAAACAATGAAGTAAGGCTCAATGCCCACCTAAAAAATGTGGTCAACTTAAGGGGAACGATAAAGGCAGAAGTGGATGTCAAACTGGAAATCAAAGACCAAAGAAAACCGGCATTTACCGGAACCTTGGTTTTCCTTTATCATTTCCACGCTTAGCCAATATGCATTCATACGGTAACAAAGAGTTATCGTATGAATTATCCCTAATTTCCAGCTAGGAGGTCATTTACTACCACAGAGGCGCAGCTGCAACCGAAGGCGGCAGGTAAAAAGGACATGGTGCCATAAGCTGATTTTTTGAAATTTCGCCCATCTGTCAGCATCAAACTTTCCTTGATGTAATTTTCAGTAGAAAAGACGGCCTTGAAACCTTTCTTAATTTGGTGTCTCTTCAATCGTTTTCTGAGCATGCGTGCCAGTTTACAATTATAAGTTTCGGAAATATCTGCTATTTTGATTTGGGTGGGATCCACTTTACCCCCTGCCCCCATAGAACTGACCAAGGGAAAACCCCTATGATATGCGCCTTCAATAAGGTGTAATTTTGGAGTCAGGCTATCTATACAATCTACCACATAGTCAAATTCATTTTCCGCTAATAATTGGGTCATTGGCTCTGGTTCCAGAAATTTTTTGATGGCCTTAATTTTCAAACTTGGGTTGATACTCAACAGTCGCTCTTCCATCCATTCAGCCTTGAATTGCCCTACATTTTTTTGGGTTGCCGGTAGTTGTCTGTTACAATTACTGATATCCACCACATCCCCATCTATAATGGTCATGGCTCCAATTCCACTTCGGCAAATAAACTCAGCAGCAAATGAGCCCACACCGCCCAAGCCTACGATGAGCACATGCTTTTTGGCTAACTTTTCCAATCCTTCACGTCCGACAATGAGTTCTGTGCGTGAAAGCCAGGCAAAATCATTCATCAATTCTTCTTTTTGATATTTTTTTCCAGTTTTTTTTGACCTGTCTTTCCAAGGTTTGGACAGGAAGGCCCAAAATTAAGGAAGCCTGTTCATATATGGAGGAAATATTTTTTTCTGAGGTGTCGGTTTCAAAAAAAATCCGATCCATTGGACATTCTTTCAGCCATTTTTGGGCATTGGAACCCTCCCTGAAAAGGGCCTCACCAAAGGAAAAGTACACAGGAAATGGCAGCAGACTTTGGCCAATAGCAACTTTTTGGTTGAAGCCATGCCAAATAATGACCGGAGGGTTTTTATCCTCTTTCAAGAATTGCTGAAGGAGATGGAGTCCCTTCACACAATGGAGAATAACAGGTAACCTGTATTTTTTGGCAATTTGAGCCTGTGCTGTAAATGCCTCTAACTGTAATTTCTCTCCCGGACCTTTGAGTGAATCAAACCCACATTCTCCGATGGCATAAAGATTAGAATCCTCCGAATGTTTTTCGATTTCGGAAATTTCCTGGTTCCAATTCTCCTTTAGGTACCAGGGGTGTATGCCCAAAGAAAAGGGCTGTGATTGCCCTGTTTCTGCAGGAAATCCATTGAAAATACCCGAAGGGTTTCCCATGCCGTGGGTATGGATGTCCAAAAGTGCCATAGAAAAATAAATTTACAAAGAATTGGTTTAATCAAGTGATTACATGAGGTACAACTTTAAAATTGGCAACTTTAAAAATGCATAAAACTGTATTTGAAAAACAAAATAAATATGTTTTAAACAAAATTTTGTACGCTGGGTTATAATTTATAATCAGCTGTAAGAATTTGACAATGAACAAGATTCAATGTGCAAGTATGACCTTTATTAAGTTTGAAGGGATTCTAAATCAATCCTGGGGAATTTCAAAATTGTTACACTTACGTTTTACAATCAAAAAAAACAAACATGTTGAGTTCTTTAAGCTTTTAGGGGCAGGCAGTGGATTGGGGTACAGGGCATGGCCAAAGTATGGTGTTATTGGTGTGTTTATGGTTTGGGATGAGATAGATGAGGCAAAAGCTTTTTTCCATTCAGATAGGTTTACCAATATATCAGCAACTTCCTCAGAGCAATACACCGTATTTTTACAACCCTCTTCTTCAAGAGGGACATGGTCCGGTTTTGGTAACTGGAGATTTGGATCTCAGGAAAATGGAAACAAGGGATTGGTTTGTGCCTTAACCCGGGCTACCATCAAGAGGAGATTTCTTTATGATTTTTGGAAAATGGTACCTTCTATCAGCATGATTCAAAAAAATTATCCGGGTCTTATTTTTTCTCAAGGAGTGGGAGAAGTACCTGTACTCGAACAAGCTACATTTACAATTTGGGAGAATACCCAAAGTATGGAAGAGTTTGCTTATACCACCTTTCATGGAAAAGCTATTCAAAGGGTTAGGCAAGCCAATGGATTTAAAGAACAGATGTTTACCAGATTTAACCCCATCATGAGTTATGGGACATGGGAAGGATCGAATCTCTTGGAAAAGTATGGTGTGCCTGTTATGGAATCTCCAATCCCAGTTGCTATACCAGTGGTAAATTCAATTTAAGCTAATTCGGGTTAAGAAATGATAGCTTGTTTTGGGGCACATGGACGATGCCTTTGTGGATGCCAATTTAATTTGAAAGCTGTCGGATGCTTGTATCAGACACTTGAAAAGTATGCATCCCAAAAATAGGGTCACCTGCTTCGGTCAATCCTTCCAAAATCACCCTGACCATAGGACTACCTTCTGTTAGCCTAAAGGAAATTTTGCCTTTTCCTTCTTGATCTGTTTCCACCTTGGGGTTCCAATAAATGGTTGATCGATAATCTACGGCAAAAGGTGAATTGATAGTTGGAACTACAGGGGGCTCATAAAATTCCCTTACTACAGAATAGCCCATTACCTCCGATACAGCATTTCCCTTGACCTCTTCATCAGTGAAATCCCGGTTGGGATTACCGGATTTGGTAAGGACATGCACAATTCCTCCTCCACCGTCATTGCCAAAGACAGCCCCTTTGCTTAAACCACGGAGAATATCTATACGCTCAATTTCAGGCACAGGTAATGCTGCAAGCGTTTCAGGCTGCACTGGTGCACCATTTAAAAGAAAGGTAGCACCAGCAAGCCCACCGGCACCGGTAATCCTTCCACCTCTAATCAGCACGACAGGAAAAGGATTTAGACTGATCACATCTCCCCTGACATCGACACCTGGAAATCTTCCTCTGAGAAGCTGAAAAACATTGGAGAAGTAATAGAACTCTTCTGTTATTTCCAGTTTTGCGTCTGGGGCATCTTGATATTGAATGGTTCTTTTATCTGGAATCATTTGAGACCTTCTTCCGACTATAGTGACTTCACCCAACTCGATTTCCCGATTGATTTGGAATTGCTCCATCAGGCTTTTGGTTTCCCTGACTGTTACCAAATAATCATTTTCATCACGGAAATCAGGATTCCGAGAAAAGCTGGTATAGGTTCGCTCCCCGATAAATGGAATCCGGGGAGGCAAAATTCTAATTTCATTTTCTTTGACTTCTCTAGAGCGTCTTCGTTTTTCCTTTACTTCAAATGCCTGAATAAAAACAGTTACCGAATCCTCGAAATCCAAGCCTGTAAAACTAAAATTCCCTAAGGAATCGGTTTCGCCATTGTAAAACATGGGCTCCTCGAAAGGATGTCTGACCATAAGGGTTAGCAGTTTGGGTTCTGAAATTTCTCTCTTTCCGCTTCCCTCTACTTTTCCCGAAACAGACAAGCCCGGTTCTATGTTAAAGTTGGGCAAAGATTGAAGTTTAGCCAAATCACTCCAATCAAACCTTCTCCAGCCTTGGGTCAAAAGTAAATTGTCAAGGTGTTTTTCTGCCTCTTTTTGGTTGGGGTCAAAGTAGTAGGCAGGGTTTTCTATTTCTCCACGCACTTCTGAATCCAAAAGAAAATAGGTGAAAATATTCTGTGTTTTTTCAGGATAGAAAACCTGGTCTCCATCCAAAACAGAAACTGAAAAATCACCTGAAAGCCCTCTTCCCGCGAGATCTTGAACCTGAATGTCCAATTGAACTTGTTCTTTTGGTTGAAAGGTCTCTTTATTGGTTTTAAAAAGGGCATGGCCTGCTTGTTGAGGGAAAAGGAAAACCAATCTTTCTGCCAAAATCCTCGTTTCTCCATCCATCAGGGAGAATTTGTGAAGCCCTGATTGGAAAATATCTTTTGGAATGGTAAAGCTGGTTTCATTCCCGGACAGGTTTATTTGGTCTCTCCAGGCAACTACCCCTTTGTGCATAGCAATCAGGTACAATTCTCTTGGAAGTTCAGAAGTGTTGTGAAATACTTTGATGTCCAACTGTTTATCATTGCTTAAACCATCAATTTGTAAAAGGTGCCCTTCTTCAGCAATTACTCCCAAATCAAATTTCTTAGGCGTTTGGTTTTTGGCACTGACCAATACCTCGTATTTCTGGTCCTTTTCTGGTGTGAATTTTACAGTTCCCATCCCTAGGTAATCCGACTCAAATTGTTGGATTTGATCGCCTTGACTGTTTAAGATCACCCCAGTCACATCTAGTCCTTTACCAAATTCGTCTGTAGCTTTAAAGCCTATTAGGTTCTCTGTTCCTGCCACTAAATTTCCACCCTCCGGATAGAATCCGATGTGGAATTGGGGTTCAAAATTGGGGAGGTTCCAGCCATCGCCCACTTCCCCAATGTAAATATCTTTGGTAAAAAAGGCCTTCTCACCAAAATTATGCATCCAATTGGTGTATGCCCTCAATGTGTAGATACCTGGTTCCAAATCTCGGGGGAGTACAATATCTCCCATACCTCTTCCCTCTTCCATCTTGACAATAGCGCGTTTGATGTTCCGGTCAAATCGGCTGTCAATCAAATCCACATAGAGGGGTACAGAAAGCGTGGGATATATTTTTTTACTGTCTACCTCTAAAGTGCCATAAGCCTTAAACCAAATGGTGTCATTCAGAAAATAGTTGGGCTTGTCTGTATGCAGATAAATTTTTTCCCAAGGGTAAACAGCCGCATAATTTTCAAGAGCTGTTTCTAATAGTTCAATATTGCTTTGTGAAAAAGCCTTGGAAGAAAGCAATAAAAAAAAGGCAATAAAAATAAATGTCCTTTTCATGAGGGCTTGATTTTTAAATTAAAGTCAAAGAAGCAATCATTAAATAAACAAATAGTTCAATAAAATTGCAAATTAAAAAGCTTCATTTAAGCCAAAATAAAATGCCCTTTGATCACCAAAGGCCAAATCTAATCTAACATTGAGTCCTTCCTTATTTAATCGATACCGGAAACCAAGCCCTGTGCCATACCGCATATTCGAAAATCTTAGTGAATCAAGATCTGGAAACACTTGACCTGCATGTCCAAAAAAAACCATACCTAAATTCCTGTAAATGGGTAAGCGAAGCTCTGCTTGTTGCACCATAGCATGCCTGTCCCTAAACCTTCCTTCAAAAAAACCCCGCATTCGTTCACTGCCCCCAATGAGTGAAATATGTTGGAATGGAGCATCCCCGGAAGTGAAATTCCACCAAGATTGGAGGGCTAATACTTTTTGTTTTCCTACCAAATTATACTTTCTTATATCGAAAGTATACTGGGAAAAGGTAAAGTTACTTCCCAACCAAGCAGGAAATCCCATCAGGGTAAGGGTGCTAAACCAGCCCTTTGTGGGTTGAAAGATCTGGTCACGGGTATCATGGCTAAGCACCATCCCCAAACCTGAAAGCCGCTGCCCATTTGATCCTGGGATATTTCCGGAATCCAATAATCCACCCTCCATCTTTTCATAGATGTCATCCACTCTAAATTCATATCGTCCCCCAAGGTACAGCCCATTGGTCACCCTCCTTTGGAACAATACATGCAGATAGGCATATCTTGTGCTATAGAATTCACCTTCATCCAACACCGGTTGTTGGCCGATCCCATAAAATCGAAAGGGGAAATCCGAAAGTTCTATCCTGGCATTGAAAAAGTCTTTGTTTTCATTTGCCCACAAGTTAACCTCAGAAGTGAATATAGCTTGCCTGTTAAGGGTATATAGAAGGGTTATCGGTAAACTTGATGGTCTTAGCGAGGTATCCTCTTGATCCTTAAATTGAAATACCCTGATGGCCCTGACGCCCAAACCTAAACTGGTTTCTGGAGAATATACTACGATGGGTATAAAGGCCCAATTTTCTCCAGAAATGAAATCAATGACTTGGTCTCCCAAATCAAAAGCCCTGTCCAATACACTTGATTTTTCTATATTTAAGGTATCGGGTAAAGATTGGGCCCATGATTCAAATTGTAAAATGGCAAACAGAAGTAAAAACAAAAAAGGCTTTCTCATCAAAAGCAAAATTAAACATAAAATAATACCCTGGCGAAAGTGCCAGGGTAAAGCATTAAAATTTTAGAATTCCACGATAATTCCTACAGTCGGGATGATGGTTCCGGCAGGATTATTGACCAATCGGGTGAGGTATCGCGTGGGGTCCTCTGGATTGACAATTAAGCCTCCCTGGTCATTTCTGGCGGGAAGCAGGAGGGGAGGCTGATCCGCCTTGAAATTATACAGGTTTTCAATATCAATGTACCAATTGAAGTTCCATTTTTTAAAGAAGTACCTTTTGTCCAGACGCACATCCAGTTGATGGAATTCTCTTAAACGCAAAGCGTTGATTTGATTGAAATCAGGAATGCCTTGACCCCTCAGGTTCCAAACATCAATCAGCGATGATGTTTCTACATCAATGGGGGTAAATGGTGCACCTCCTAGGTAGCGCCATCTGGCACCAAATTCCCAGTTTTTCCCAAACCTTTTTCCAGCAGTCAAGCTGACAATGATTCGGTTGTCCCAAGCTGAGGGCACAAAGCCTTCTGTATTGGGATTGGTAAACTCACTTCTTACTAAAGTCACCGCAGCGATGCCGTAAAAGTTATTGTATAGCCTTTGTTGGGCAAGAAATTCCAGACCATAAGCCCTCCCTTCCGCATTGGACAATACTGGTTCGTTGCCTATCACCCCAAAATCAGCGCCTAAATTGGCTAAGGCGATGCCATTGATGACAGAGGATGGATAATCTCTGTACAATTTGTAAAATCCTTCCACACTAAATCGCCTGCTTTTTTCAGGGATTACCCTTTCAATTCCTGTTACGAAATGTGTGGATTGAATGAATTTGATATTGTTAAGCTGATTGACCAACTGACCTTCATTATCTCTAAACCCTAGAGCAGTGTAGGGAGGTCTCTGATAATAAATGCCGGCATTTGTTGTCCAAAATAATTGGGGCTTCAACTGATAGGAAACAGATAGCCTTGGGCTGATTTGATTCAAAGGGTTTCTGGCTGTCTCCCCAAAATCACTCCCATCAATACGGACTCCTCCAGTAATCAATAACCTTTCATTATAGAAATTTTTATTGCCTGAGATAAACGCCCCATAGCTGTTGAAGAAAGTCTGGTCGTTTACATCTAATACCAATCCTTGATCTGCAAAGGAAAACCGATCAAAACTGTTGACAAAAAAACGGGAGAATTCATAATTGACCCCATATTTTAAGTTGAAACCCTTTTTGAAAATGGAGTTTTCGGCCCGGAATTTATTTTCACTCTCTTGAGAAGTATAATCAAAGTTTAGGTTGGCAGGATCACTTTCATCATTTTGGAAATATTTGAAAGAGCGGTTATTGAGCATATTGCGGCTAAGCACAAAGGTCCAAAATCCATTGTCTCTGAACCGTTTTAACCTTAGTCCTGTCGTATAATTCCATTGGGAAGTTATAGGGAGGTTTTCAATCAAAAATAAGCGGTTTTCTCTATCAAATTCTGACTCATTATTAGGTTCATCAAAATTTAAGGCAAAATTACCTGTAGCACCCACACCTAGGAAAGTCAGCTCCGTTTTTGGGTTGATTTTGGTGGTGGTTTTTACGGTAAAATCATTGAAAGTGGGTAAAAATGGCAGTCCTAAAGCCCTGAATAAAAACTGCAGGTATGACCGTCTCGCGGATACCAGATAAGTGGTTTTTTCTCCTAAAGGACCTTCATTGGATACCGTAAATTCGCTTGCACCTACGGTCATTTGGGTAAACATTTTATCCTTTCTGCCTTCTTTCAATGTGAATTCAAAAAAGGAACTCAAGGAATTCATCCTATCTGCTGGGAAGCCCCCCGTAATCACATCCACATTTTTGATCAGGTTGACATTTAAGATTCCAACGGGCCCTCCTGAGGAACCCTGTGTTGAAAAATGGTTGATCACTGGAACCTCAATTTCGTCCACAAAAAACTTATTTTCATTAGGAGCTCCTCCTCTGATAATGATGTCATTTCTAAAATTGGCAGTACTGGCTACTCCGGGCAGAGATTGAATTACCCTACTTATATCCCTATTTCCCCCTGGATACCTTTCAATTTCATTGGTGTTGAGTCTTCTGACTGAAATCGGTGTTTCATCTGAGCGGGTAAATTCTGCAGCAACAGTCACTTCGCTCAAATCAGCGGCTTCTTCTGTTAGGTCAAAGTCCAAACGGACAGCCCTTGCCCGGGTGATCTGTATATCAAATTCTGTCTTGGATCTGAATCCTACAAAACTGGCCCTGATGTTATAAAAACCTGGAGGAATATTGGTGAGCTCATAATTACCATCTATGTCTGTGACGGTACCATAGTCTGTTCCCAACAGTATCACATTGGCAAATGGTATACCTTCGTTGTTGATTTTATTGAACACTCTTCCCCGGACTTCCCCTTCTTGCCCATAGCTGGTACTTAATGCTGATAAAAGAATTAAAATCGTAAATATGTACTTCATTTCTGTGTATTAACAATCAGTATAAGTCAATCAGGCCAACAATTGTTTGACAAAAAATAAGAAAATCACATCTAATTTTTGAGTTAACCAAATTGTTCTTCTTTTACTTTCCATAACCTCCACCAAGGCGTGGTGGGAGAATCATGATGCTCGTAGTGGTAACCAAAAAAATAACAGGAAATGAAAGCCCAAAGATGATTTTTTTCTTGGCTTTTCGAATGATGCTTGTTGTCTGATTCACCTCTATGTGGCAAATAAGTTCCAAAATAGAATAATTGTAGGGTGGATAATACCGCAGGAAGCATCCAGAAAATAATCAGATTTTCGGTTGGTAAAAAAAGCTTCAAAACATTAAAGGTGATGGCCATCAAAAGGAACTGCCATATGCTCAAATACTGTTTTATAAAACTGAAATACCAAAGAAAGAAATTGCCTGAAGCATGATAGTCGGGATCTTTATCCGTTGCTACAAAACGGTGGTGTTCATGGTGTTTTGGAAATAGCTTCCAATAAAAATTGTAGGAGAACAAAATCGCTGCAATCCATCCGATCCGGTGGTTAAGCTTTTTGTTACTAGAGACTACACCATGCATGGCATCATGGGCAGTAATAAATAAACCTGTATAGAGGTGCATTTGGACCAATATAGCCAAGTAGGTCAATGGATTTTGCCATGAAAAATCCCATTGCAGCAAAAAAACCAAAGAAATGAACCAAAAAATAATTATTCCTAAGGCAATAAATATTCCTTTTGGATCAAGCGTTTCTGTTTTTACCCTATCTCTAACCACCATACAAATTTAATCAAGAAAGGATTGAATTAAAAAGTTTCAATTCTTTCTTTGACCTGTTCCATTAACCACATAGGTGTAGAAGTGGCACCACATATGCCCACAGATTCATTTGGGGCAAACCAATCTTTTAAAACCTGGTCTGGATTTGAGACAAAAAATGTATTAGGGTTTTTATCTTTGCAGACATTATAAAGGACTTTTCCGTTCGAGGATTTTGTACCACTGACAAATATTATTTTATCAAATTTATCAGCGAATTCTCTTAATTCTTTATCTCTGTTGGAAACTTGTCTACAGATAGTATCATTGGTATTCACCGAAATTCCATTTTCTTTCAGCACATCGTTAATTTCATAAAATTTATCTGTGCTTTTGGTGGTTTGGCTATAAAGTGTAAGATTTTTAGGCAAACTAGGAAGATCTAATTCCTTGATATCCTGAAATACGACTGCTTTGTTATTTGTCTGACCCAATAAGCCGATCACCTCTGCATGACCATGTTTGCCATAAATGTAGATGGTCTCTTCCTTATCAAAAGAGTTTTTAATACGGTTCTGTAGTTTTAATACCACCGGACAGCTCGCATCTATTAAAGTCAGGTTATTATTGATGGCCAGTTCATATGTTGAAGGGGGTTCTCCATGTGCCCTGATAAGTACCTTTTCATTTTGAAGGGTTTTTAATTCATTATGATCGATGATTTTTAAACCCATTTTTGTCAATCTATTGACTTCTTCATCATTGTGCACAATATCCCCAAGGCAATACAGGTAGCCCTGTTCTTCGAGAATTTCTTCCGCCATTTCTATGGCATACACCACACCAAAACAAAAGCCGGAATGTTGGTCGATATATACTTTGAGGTTCATCATAGCTTTTAACTTGTGGCTTTCTTAATTGTTTTGTAAATATTGAATTTTCAATATCATTTGTAGCTAGTTTATTATCAATGATACAATTATTTGATAAGCATTAGCCAAAGCCTAATTTCATTCCGAAATAGGTCCCCAGTAAAAGGGATATTTTTCTTGCATTTGGAATCCGGATTCTTTCTTGAGTGATGGTTTCTACCGGTAAAGCTTTGATTTTATCAAATAGCTTTTGATAATACAGGTAAGCAACCTTAACCCCTAACTTCGCACCATTGGGTAATCGCCTGATGCCATCAAGCGCTTGATCGAAGTCCTTCTGAATATCCTCTTCAATCAATTCCTTGGCAGTTTTATCAAAACTGTTGAAGTTCACACCTGGAAAATACACCCTGCCCCTTTCTTCATAATCACTTTTGATATCCCTCAGGAAATTAACCTTTTGAAATGCCGCTCCAAGCTTGCAAGCTGGATCTTTTAAACTTTCATATTGTGCCTGGTCACCTTCTACGAAGACTTTTAGGCACATCAGACCTACCACTTCAGCAGATCCATAGATATATTCATGGTACTTGGAATCATTGTAAGTTTTAAAATCCAAATCCATCTCCATGCTTTTCAGAAATGCTTCTATCAAATCCAGATCAATTTGATATCGGTTGACAATCAACTGAAAGGCATGCAGGACCGGGTTTAAGCTGATTTTATTCTCAATGGCTTCGTAGGTATCCTTTTTGAACTGATCAAGCAAGGTCTTTTTATCCTTGTCATGAAAGGTGTCCACAATTTCATCGGCATAACGGACAAAACCATAGATGGCATAAATGGGTAAATGAAATTTTTTGTCCAGGGTCCTAATACCCAAGGTAAAGCTAGTGCTGTAACGCTGAGTAATCAGTTTACTGCATTCCATGGTGGTTTGATCAAAAAGCATTCTTGCATCCATACCCATAATATACAAATTAATCTACAAATTGTTTTCTTTGATCACCTCTCTGGACACTACATGGCCTGAAATTATAGTCGGTGGCACTCCCGGCCCCGGCACTGTAAGCTGTCCTGTATAGTATAGGTTTTTCACTTTTTTACTTTTCAGGGATGGCTTTAGAATGGCTGTCTGTAGCAGCGTATTAGCTAGTCCATAAGCATTTCCCTTGAAGGCATTGTAATCAGATTTGAAATCACTGTGGGCATAAGAACGCTTATAAATAACATGGCTTCTGATTTCTTGACCTGTTAATTTTTCAAGCCTGTCCATCACCATGTGGTAATATTTCTCTCTGATTTCCTCTCCATCCTCTAGGTTTGGAGCCAAAGGGATTAAGATAACCAGATTTTCTTTTCCCTCCGGAGCTACAGATGGATCTGTTTTGGAAGCTGCTGACAAGTAGAAGAGCGGTCTTTCAGGCCACCTGGGATTCTTGTATATGGCATCCGCATGCGGACCCATTTGTTCATCAAAAAAGAGGCAGTGATGGGTCAGATTATCCAACTTTTTATCAATGCCTAAATAAAATAAAAGGGAAGAAGGTGCCATTACCCGATTATCCCAATATTTTTCATCATAATTTCTGACATCAGGGGCCAATAGCCTCGAATCAATATGATGGTAATCCGCTGCGCCAATTACCACATCCGCTTCGAATTTATCTCCATTTTTGAGCGTGACATCTTTCGCAATGCCATTCTTTACATTGATATGTGATACATCAGCACCCAAATGAATTTTTACGCCCTTTTCCTCCGCTAGTGCCACCATGCCTTTTACGATTTCATGCATTCCCCCCATAGGATACCAGGTCCCCAAAGCGATATCTGCATAATTCATGAGGCTATATAAAGCAGGAATATTTTCTGCCGTTTCCCCAAGGAATATGACAGGAAATTCCATCAACCGGATGATTTTTTCATCTTTGAAAAACTTTCTGACGTGCTTGGCCATGGATTGAAATACATCCATTCTGACCACATCAGCTAGCAAACCTGGACTTGTAAATTCAAACAAAGATCTGCTGGGGCGGTAGACCAAGTCGTTAATGCCAACTTTATATTTATATGCCGCTTGTTTGAGAAACTCATCCAGCCTAGGGCCAACCCCTGGCTCCATGCTTTCCAATAAGGCTTTAAATTGAGAAAGGTCTGCAGGAATTTCCACAAACTCATTTTCTCCAAAAACCACGGTGTATGATGGATCTAGTCTGATCAAATCATAGTAATCTGATGGCTTTTTGCCAAAATGGGCAAAATAATTTTCAAATACATCCGGCATCCAATACCAAGATGGTCCCATATCAAATACAAAACCCTCGGCTTCGAACTTTCGGGCTCTACCGCCGGGGGTTGTGTTTTTTTCTAATATGGTTACCTGATATCCTGCATGTGCCAAATGTGTAGCTGCTGATAGTCCGGCAAAACCTGCACCGATAACAACTACCTTTTTTTTGGGCATAGTTGATTAGTTTTTATGTTTGTAAACCAGTAAATCTTCTTTTAAAAGCTTTCTAGCAATATGTATTCTATTTTTTACAGTTCCAATGGGGATGTTCAATTTATCTGCAATTTCGTGGTATTTAAATCCCTTGTAATGCATCATGAATGGCACTTTGTACACGTCGTCCAATTTGTCAATGGCAGCATAAATGTCATCCATGGCAAAATCACCATACGCACCATTTTCTACTAAAATATCACCTGAATTGATGTAGTGTAAGTTATCAGTAGTGTCTACAAATGTACCCCTTCTTACCATTCTTTGATAATTGGTAATAAAGGTGTTTTTCATAATTGTATATAACCATGCCTTTAGATTCGTGCCCTCAGTAAATTTATCTCTATTAGTGAAAGCTTTGACCATGGTGTCTTGTAAAAGGTCATTGGCATCATCCATGTCCCTGGTCAATTTGAGCGCAAATGGCTTAAGAGAACTTGAAAGTTTGTTAAGCGAGTAACTGAATTCTAGAGTTGTCATGGCTATTTGTTTTTGTTTAATCAAATGTAGTAAAGATTAAACAAATTGCAAATATTTTGTCTAATTATTTTTTCAAAATATTAAACAAAATTAATGTTTATGAAAAAATGAATTCAAAAAAGGGCCTCAAATGACTCTATTGCAGTATTTGAAAATAAAAAAGGTGAAGTATCAAATCTCCACCTTGTTTAATCTTTTGGAATAAAAGTAAAACTATTTTTCTTGAGGAACTACCTCAATTTCCTCTAGTTGGTCTTTGAGTTGCCTGATATAATGCATGGCTTTCACATTACTTGGGAATTTTAGGTCCTGACCAACAATTTGGTAACCTGACACTATAATTTGAGTCTCAGAAAAGCGTTCGGCCAGGGCATCTAGGTATTCCTGAATATATTCAGAGCTTGGGGAAGTCGTAATAACCGTCAACAAGTATTCTGGTTTATGCAGTTTATATACTGTTAGTAGATCATCATTCGGTGTATTTTGTCCCAGATAAATTACTTTGTGCCCATTGTTTTTTATCAAAAATGCAGCAAAAAGAATGGAGATCTCGTGCAATTCACCTTCCGGAAGAAAAAGCAAAAATTTCTTACCTCCTGGTTTTGATACTTGACCATCTATAGCAACAATCAATTTTTGGCGGACAAGGTTGCTGATAAAATGTTCTTGAGCAGGATTGATAGCACCCGTTTGCCACAAAACCCCAATTTTGGACATGAAAGGATAAATGATGTTCATCATGGTCTGCTCAAAACCAATTTTCAGGATGTTGGTAGACAAAACTTTGTCAAACCTCTCCTCATCCATTTCAATCATGCAAATGGTTAAAGCATGAATTTGATCATCATGGGTTAAACTCCTATCAGTCAGCTTCACCACCTCTTCCCTCAATTCTTGGAAACTCATGCTGGCAATTTTGCTGATCTTGTATCCGTTATCGTTCAACAAAGCGACATTAAGTATCAGCTTGAGGTCATCATCATCATAGTAGCGTATATTGGTATCAGTACGCTTGGGAGATAGCAGGTTATAACGCTGCTCCCAAATACGTAATGTATGGGCTTTGATCCCAGACAACTGTTCCAAATCTTTGATAGAATAAGTGCTCACTATGCTCATTTACTTTTAAAGTATTTCTTAGGTACAACAAATAGTCCAAAGGACACAGCATCATCTTTTTGGTTAGTGGCATGATGGGCCTGATGTGCCCTGAAAATACCTAAAAGAAACTTGTTTCTCGGTCTTTCAAACCACTTTATCCTTCTGTGCACCAATACATCGTGGATGAAGAAATAAAGCATGCCATATAAGCTAATGCCAATGCCCATCCAAAACCTATAATCCAATTTTTCCAACCCAAGAAAGATCAGTAAAATGGCTACACTACCAAACAACAATGAAAATAAATCATTGAGCTCGAAGAAGGATTTAGATGGTTGATGATGGGTTTTATGGATTCCCCATAAAGGCCCATGCATGATATATTTATGGATAAACCAACCTGAGAATTCCATAATTGCAAATCCCAACAATGTGAAGAGCAAAGCATACATCATAGCAATAACTTATTTAATATCAGAATGTTTAAACGATGTTAAAGAATAAAGTTCAAGATTACAAAGAAGGCTACCAGATTAAGCAATAGGAAAGAAGCAATCTGATTCTCTTTTTGGAATTGTAGCTTTCTGTAGATCATATGTATAATGAAGGCAACTCCCAGCCATCCCAGATAATTGGACAATGGTATTTCATTGCCTTCCCAAGACCAAAAATCCAAAGCAATGGCCACAGGTTCAATGGTAAAGTCAATTAATACCATAATTAAAGCGCCCATCAATGAGGCTAACCAGTCTTGACGAATCAAATTTTTTAAAAAAGCCCCACTTAGATAAACGAGAATGAGCCAGTTGACCCCTATCATCAGTGGTACCTCCATCAGCTGAACTCCTAATACCGGTCCATACGCATAATTGCCAAAAGGGAAGCCTGTATGTACCCCTAATACCTCAGAAGTGTAACCTAATGTCCAAGCCAATGCTACGAAAATCAAAAATGGCATATTCCAATCCTTATGAAACGCCAGCATTACCCCTGCGGTCATTAGCAAATGAAAAGGTGTCAAGAGCTGAAAATAGGGCCTGAGTTCAGACATAGCCATTCCCGAAACCCCTACTAAATAGAGAATGGACACGATTAACTTAACCAAAGTAATATGCCTTGTACCCCAATCCTGTATTTTTTCAGGAAGACTTTTTTTGGCAGTTGTTTTCAATTTTATGGACATATTTTATCTTGGCAATCTCAGATGTAAGCGAATTGTTTAACTACAGGAACGTATATTTGTTGGTGATAAGACGCAACAAAAGTAAAAATAAAACCAAAATAATATGTTATTGTATAATGTAACAGTCAATATTGAAAAGGATGCCGAGGAAGATTGGGTCATTTGGATGAAGGAAGTGCATATCCCCGATGTTTTGGCTACCGGTATGTTTATAGAAAATAAGTTTTATAAAATATTGCACGATTCAGAGGATGGCAGTGTCAATTATTCGGTTCAATATTTCTCTGATAGCATGGATAAGGTTTTGGATTATCAAAAAAGATTTGCTCCAAAGTTACAGCAAGATACCAAAGAAAGGTTTGGGGAAAAGTTCGTGGTGTTCAGGACGTTATTGGAAACAGTAGATTAATTCTATCAAAAGATGCCAGCTGTTAATCAAGATAACAAATGTCGATGTGGATGGTGCCTGGGCTTCGATCAATATGTGCAGTATCACGACCAGGAATGGGGCGTACCTGTATGGGAGGATAAAAAGCAGTTTGAATTTTTGGTATTGGAAAGTGCCCAGGCAGGTTTAAGTTGGTCCACCATATTAAAAAAAAGAAGTGGCTACCATGATGCCTTTGCGGCATTTGACTATGAAAAAGTGGCCAGGTTTTCAGAAGATGACGTTCAAAATCTTCTAAATAACCCTGGCATTGTGAGAAACCAACTCAAGATAAGGGCTGCGATCAATAATGCCAGGAAATTTATCGAAGTCCAAGAAGCCTATGGCTCATTCTGCCATTATATCTGGGGCTTTGTAGAGGGAGAGCCTATTCAAAACCAATGGAAATCACTCCATGAAGTTCCAGCTAACAGTTCAATCTCAGATAGATTGGCCAAAGATTTAAAGCAAAAGGGCTTTAAGTTTTTGGGCACTACCATCATTTATGCCCATATGCAGGCCACAGGCTTGGTAAATGACCATTTAGTCGATTGTTGGCGGTATGAGGAGGTTAAAAAATTTACCATTAAAAGTTAAGAAAAAAGAGCAGGTCAGTAACCTGCTCTTTCGATTTAGACCTTTCTCAATGGAAGGTCATTTCAATCAACTAACTTCTGCTTACTCTTTTATCTTAGGTTTATTAAATTCATTGATCTTGTAAAACATCTTCTTCTATTTCAAAGTAACCTTCATCTTTTTTAGGAAGGGTGGAGGTTCCCATTAAGTATTCATCCACTTTGACCGCAGCCTCTCTGCCTTCTGAAATGGCCCATACCACCAAAGATTGACCCCTTCTCATGTCTCCGGCAAGAAAAACCTTTTTGTTGGTACTTTGATAATTTTTGGATTTAGGCAAGGTATTGATCATTGTTTCCACCCCAAATGCTCCCAAGAGCCCATTTTGAGCAGGTCCTATATATCCAATGGCTAAAAAAGCCAGGTCACAAGGAATTGTTCTTTCTGTTTCAGGCAATTCCACAAACTGCATCCTGCCATCTGCCTCTTTCCATTCCAAATCCACTAATACCAGACCCGTGACTTCTCCTTTTTCATTGCCCACAAACTCCTTGGTCAAAATGGAGAATACCCGGTCTGCCCCTTCCTCATGCGAACTGGAAGTTTTTAGCGTCATTGGCCATTCAGGCCAAGGGTTAAGTTCGGTTCTTGATTGCGGTGGCTTGGGAAGCAATACCAATTGGGTGATACTTTTGGCACCATGTCGGTTGGAGGTCCCGATGCAGTCAGACCCTGTATCTCCTCCACCGATGACAACTACATGTTTGTCCTTGGCAGAAATAGGGTTTTCATTGATTTCCCCTCCAATGACTTGGTTTTGTTTACCAAGAAAATCCATAGCAAAATGTACCCCTTTAAGGTCGGATCCTTTGATTTTCAATTCCCTGGGTTGTTGTGCCCCCGTGGCAAGTATCACTGCATCAAAGTTTCTAAGGATGTTATCAGCTTTGATATTGAACCCAACTTCAGTTCCATTACTGAAAATCACACCTTCTTTTTCCATGATTTCCAGCCTTCGGTCAATTACCCATTTTTCCAATTTGAAATCCGGGATACCATACCTTAACAGTCCTCCAGGCTTTTGATCTTTTTCAAAAACAGTCACTTCATGGCCTGCTTGGTTGAGCTGATCTGCTGCAGCAAGTCCTGCCGGCCCCGAACCTATCACAGCTACTGATTTACCCGTCCTTTTCTTTGGAGGGCGGGCCTGTACAAAACCCAGCTCATAAGCTTTCTCAGCGATGCTTTTTTCGATCAACTCAATAGCTACAGGGTCTTTATTGATCCCCAGCACGCAAGAAGCCTCGCATGGAGCTGGACAAATTCTACCTGTAAATTCAGGGAAGTTATTGGTGCTTTTCAGAATCAAAAAAGCTTCTTCCCATTCATTCCTGTAAACCGCATCATTAAATTCAGGGATTACGTTGCCCAAAGGACATCCCTGATGACAAAACGGGATGCCACAATCCATACAGCGTGCTGCTTGCTGATTGAGCTTTTTTCCATCGAAGGGTTTGTAAATTTCTTTGTAATCATGAACCCTTTCTTCTGGCTCCCGTGATGCCGGTAACTCCCTCTTAAACTGTAAAAATCCTTCTTTCGCTCCCATCTCTTATGACACCAATGTTTTTGATTGTTCTAATGCTCTTTTTCTCAAAACTTCTTTGTAATCCCTAGGGATAACTTTGATGAACCTTTCCCGGTATTCATTCCAATTGTCCAAGAATTCTTTGCCCAATTCACTATTGGTCCATGCGACATGCTTGTCCAAGGCTTCCCGGATGGTGACAAAGTCATCCTCATTAAGGGGATCTAAATCCACCATTTCCTGATTGACCAAATGGAGGTAATCTTTCAGGATATATGCTATACCACCACTCATACCTGCAGCAAAGTTTCTTCCTATCTCCCCAAGATTGACCATGAGTCCACCTGTCATGTATTCACAGCCATGATCTCCAATACCTTCCACTACTGCCTGTACTCCTGAATTTCTCACACAGAAACGTTCTCCTCCTTTTCCGTTGATGAAAGCTTCTCCTGAAGTGGCTCCATAAAATGCCACATTACCGATAATGATATTTTCATGGGCCTTGAAATGCGCGTTCCGGCTTGGATAAACAATGAGTTTTCCACCGGACAGTCCCTTGCCAAAATAGTCATTGGACTCACCCTCCAGTTCAAAAGTTAAACCTTTTGCCAGAAAGCCCCCAAAGGTCTGTCCGGCAGAGCCACTGAATTTAAAGTGCACGGTATCCTCTGGTAAACCTGGAGAACCAAATATTTTGGAAACCTCATTCGATAGCATCGCACCTACCGAACGGTCTGTATTTTTGATTTTGAAGGTGCCCTTCACCCTATTGGCTTGCTCTAATGCCGGTAATGCTTCCTTCAAAAGTTTTCTGTCCAATACCTTTTTAAGCTCAAAATCCTGATCTATCTGCTTGTAAATGCCTACATGATCGGGAACTTCTACTTTGTGGAAGATGGGCGACAAGTCAACTTTATCCCACTTCCAGTGATCCAGGTGGCCGGATGATTTGAGTACATCACTCTGACCAACCATCTCGTCTATGGAGGCAAAGCCTAAAGAAGCCATAATCTCCCTGAGATCCTGAGCCAGGAACATAAAGTAATTGACCACATGGTCAGGATCACCTGTAAATAGCTTTCTGAGTTCCGGATTTTGGGTAGCAATACCTACCGGACAGGTGTTTAAATGGCATTTTCGCATCATGATGCAGCCTTCCACCACCAATGCACCCGTGGATATTCCCCATTCCTCTGCACCCAAAAGGGTGGCGATAGCAATATCTCTCCCTGTTCTTAGTTGGCCATCTGTTTGGAGGACAACGCGGCTTCTTAAATTATTTTTCACCAAGGTTTGATGGGCTTCAGACAGGCCAAGCTCCCAAGGGAGACCTGCATGACGAATAGAACTTAGCGGAGAAGCACCGGTACCCCCGTCTGCTCCTGAAATCAAGATTACATCAGCCTGGGCTTTGGCCACACCGGCAGCCACCGTGCCTACTCCTGCCTGGGAAACCAGTTTGACATTTATCCTGGCCTTCCTGTTCGCATTTTTCAAATCATAGATCAATTGTGCTAAGTCCTCAATAGAATAGATGTCATGATGGGGTGGAGGGGAAATCAGACCCACTCCCGGGGTAGAATGTCTTACCCTTCCGATCCAATCGTCTACTTTATGTCCCGGCAACTGACCACCTTCTCCAGGCTTGGCTCCTTGGGCCATTTTGATCTGTAGCTCTTCGGCATGTGTCAGGTAATTGCTCGTCACACCAAATCTGCCCGAAGCGACCTGCTTGATGGCTGATCTTTCCCAATCACCATTTGGCTTTTTCTCAAACCTGATTTCATCTTCACCGCCTTCACCGCTATTGCTCTTGGCTCCAATACGGTTCATGGCAATAGCTAGTGTGGAATGGGCTTCGTGCGAAATTGAACCAAAAGACATCGCTCCTGTAGCAAATCGCTTCAGAATAGATTCCACGGGTTCAACTTCCTCTAACGGAATGGAAATTCTTTTTTTGAATTCAAATAGGCCCCTCAATGTCAATGCATCCTTGCTTTGATCATTGATTTTTTGGGCAAATTTTTTGTAAAGGCCATAGTCATTCAGCCTTGTTGATTTCTGCAATAAATGGATGGTCTCTGGGTTGAAAAGATGTTTCTCACCCCTTCTTTTCCATTGGTATACGCCTCCTGTCTCCAGGATGGGGCTTTCCGTTTGATAGGCTGCACGATGGCGGATCAACACTTCCTCTGCCAACTCGTCGAAAGAAATTCCGGAAATTCGGCTTATTGTACCTTTGAAGCAGCGGTCTATCACTTCAGGTCCTAAACCAATGGCTTCAAAAATCTGGGCACTTTGGTAAGATTGTAAAGTACTGATGCCCATTTTTGAAAGGACCTTCAATAGTCCTTTACCAATGGCGTTTTGGTAATTGAGGAAAAGTTGTTTTTGGGAAATTTCTTTTTCAAAGACTCCCTTTTCCTGCAAATGCCATAATGACTCCAATGCCAGGTATGGATTGATGGCAGAGGCGCCATAACCGATTACTGTGGCAAAATGGTGGGTTTCCCTAATATCTCCAGCTTCTACCACCAACCCTGCCCTGGTCCGGATTTTCTTCTTTACCAAGTGATGGTGCACAGCCCCGATGGCCAGAAGCGAAGGAATCGGGGCTTTTTGTTCCGTACTGTTTCGGTCGGAAATGATGATGATGTTTTTTCCGGCATAAATGGCACCCTCGGCCTCCTTACAGAGTTGGTTAAGTGCCTCCAGTAACCTTCCTGGCTGATGGTCAGTATCAAAATGCGCATAGAGGGTAATGGTACGGTACCCTTGCTCGTCCAGATGCTTCAATTTCTGTAAATCTTCATTGAGCAGGACCGGCTGGGAAATGTGGATCTGTCTGGTATGTCTTGGGCTTTCAGCCAAAATATTATGGCTTTCTCCAATTCTTGTAAACAAGGACATCACCAATCTTTCCCTGATGGGGTCAATGGGAGGGTTACTTACTTGCGCAAAAAGCTGTTTGAAGTAATTGGAGATATGTTGGCTTTGCTTAGAAAGTACAGCTAATGGTGTATCCGCTCCCATGGAGCCGACGGCCTCGTAGCCAGATTCTCCCATAGGAGACAATACCACTTTTATTTCTTCTGAGGTATAGCCAAATATAGTCTGGCGCTTTTTGATTTCGGCTGTGTTGTAGGGGTAATCGAGTTGCTCAGGATCAGGCATCAACCTAAGTTTCAGGCGTTCTTCCCTTACCCAGGCATCATAAGGCTTGTTGTCACAAATGCTGGATTTGATTTCCTCATCAAAGGAGATCTTGCCTTTTTCCAGGTCTGCCAATAACATCCTTCCTGGACTTATTCTTCCTTTTTCAGTAATAGTGGCTTCTCTAATTGGTAGTGCTCCAGCTTCTGAGGAAAGGATCAATCTGTCATCACTGGTGATGAAATAGCGCAATGGCCTTAATCCATTACGGTCTAGCGTGGCTCCTATGGATTTGCCATCAGTGAAAATCAAAGCTGCCGGTCCATCCCATGGCTCCATCAGGGCAGCATGGAATTTATAAAATGCCTTGCGGTCTTTGTCCATCATTTGGTTGTCCTGCCAAGCTTCCGGCACCAACATCATCATTACATGGGGCAAAGACCTACCGCTCAAGGTGAGCAATTCAACTAAGGCATCCAAGTTGGCAGAATCTGAATTTTGCTTATTGGTCACCGGCATTACCTTGCCCAATTCCTCATCTGTGAAGTACATGGAGCGCATCAGCGTTTCCTTGGATTTCATTTTGTTGAGATTACCCCGGATGGTATTGATCTCCCCATTATGGGAAAGGTATCTGAATGGTTGGGCCAAACGCCAATTGGGGAAAGTGTTGGTAGAAAACCTTGAATGCACGATAGCCAGTCCAGAGGTGATCTTATTGTTTTGTAAATCCTTGTAAAAAGGCAAAACTTGATCTGTACGGAGTTGTCCCTTATAAATAAGTGTAAAGGCAGAGAAGCTGGCAAAGTAAAAAGCGGAATTGACTCCTGGTACCGTATTATTGATGGTTTTCGAGGAGTAGTTACGCAAGATATAAAGCTTCCTCTCCAAGTCAATGCCGGTCAGGCCATCCTTATGGGACACAAATACCATTTCTATATTAGGCATTACTTCTAATGCACCTGAACCTGGTACTGTTTCGTCCACGGGCACCTCCCTGTATCCAAGAAGTCTAAAACCCAAGTCCTCAATGATTTTGTTCAGTAAGGCTTTGGATTTTTTGTAAAGCTGCTTGTTTTTAGGGAAAAAAGTCATCCCCACGCCATAGCTTTCTGCTTCAGGTAATTCAAATCCCGCCCTTTGGGTGACTTCCTTAAGGAAAAGATGGGGCAATTGAATAAGAATACCGGCACCATCACCGGTTTTGGGGTCTGAACCACGCCCACCTCTATGCTCCATATTACTAAGCATATTCAGCGCATCACTGATGGTCTCATGGCTTTTTACTCCTTTTACATTTACTACCGCCCCAATCCCACAGGAATCGTGTTCGAAAACATCACGATAAAGTCCTTGATTCATTTATATTTTGTTTAATAGGTTTTTCATTTTTGGTTGCAAAATTTACAAAAAAATTTCCTTTTTTTAAAGTGAAGGCAATAAATCGGCCTTAACGATGAATAGTTTATATCAAAAAATTGAGTAAATTATCTAAAATAAAAATAGATCTTGAGTGATAATTTTAGCCTAGTTTCTAAAATAATTCTAACTATTGCGAAAAATTGGTTTTAAAAAAAACCTATTCTTCTCAAAAATCAGGTTTATTAGGATGTTTTGGTTTCGAAGAAATTTTTTAAATTTTTTTCTTACTTTATCAAAAGTATTTTGGCAGAATAAAAATTTTGAAGGAAATCAGGTAAAAAATCAAAACAATAAAATACTGTGTTTTTCAAATACCAAGAAATAATATTTGTTAGCGAAAATCATCAATCCTCATTATGTCCCTGGATTTCTTTATCGTCTGACAAGATATGGACCTTTACCTTTTTTATCTTTTTGGCGTCTACCGCAAGGATGGTGAATTCGAAATCAGCATACCTGATTTTTGAACCATTTTTAGGCAGGTTGGAATTGATTTCAAGAAGGAGGCCACCCAATGACTCACTTTCTCCCTTGACTTCATCGAAAATTTGTTGATCGATATCGATTTTTTTGCAAAAATCATTCAAAGAGACTTTGCCTTCGAAAACGAAAGTTTGGGCATCTATTTCTTTGAAGAAGAATTCGTCTGCATCATCAAACTCATCGTTGATTTCACCGATAATCTCTTCAATTAAATCCTCAAGGGTAACCAAACCGGAAGTACCCCCATACTCATCCACTACAATGGCCATGTGGACACGTTTTTTTTGAAAGTCTTTCAGTAGCGCGTCAACTTTTTTATTCTCAGGGACAAAAAACCCTTTTCTGATCAATTCCTGCCATTTGAAATTTTCATCCTTTTCTATGTGTGGTAAAAGGTCCTTGATGTACAGTATGCCTTCAATATGGTCTATGGTTTCCTTGTACACTGGAATTCTGGAATAGCCACTTTTATTGATTTTGTCCATCAATTCATGGAAGTCCGTGTCAAAATCAACAGCCGTGACGTCCATTCTTGATTGCATCACCTGCTTTACAGAAAGTGTTCCAAAATTGACAATGCCTTTGAGGATGTCTTTTTCTTCCTCGGTGGTGTCCTCTGTAGTGATTTCAAGGGCCTGATTCAGTTCATTCACAGATAGGGAATATCCCTTTTTTTCTATACGCTTCTCAATGATGTTGCTCAAGGACATCAAAAAGAAGGAAAGTGGTTTGAGCAAAATGGAAAAAAAGTAGATAAATGGCGCCATAAGAAGTGAAAATTCCACTTTGGCTTTTGTGGCATACACCTTGGGGACAATCTCTCCAAAGAAGACGATTGCAAAGGTCACACCTACTGTTTGCCCAATAATGATCAAAATTCCTGTAGCGTTGAGTCCAAACAAACTCCAGGTAAAAAAGGTCGTAAGTGTAACGATCCCAATATTGATCAGGTTATTGAGGATAAGAATAGTACTCAGCAGATTTTTTGGGGATTCAACCAACTGAATGGCTTTTGCTGCCCTTTTATCGCTTCGGTCATCCATTTCGGATATATCCTCTGCATCTAGTGAAAAGAAAGCTACTTCAGATCCTGACACCAACCCTGAGGCCAGGAGCAGCAACATAAAAATGATAACATTAATAAGGATGTAGCTGGCCGAAACTTGGTTAATTTCGGCCAGCAGCATAAGACTCGGGTATGGGTCGTCCATCAATTTAATTGAATGATCATTGCAAAATTAATCAATTCCTGACCAATTTTTCAAAAAATCTTTAGAATGGCAGATCATCGTCTTCAGCAGGACCTGCTGGAACAGAAGTACTTGGCGAAGATTGCATGGTATTGCCGTAAGAACCTGAGGTGGCTGGTGATGCCCCTGCATTGTCAGGTCTTCCTCCTAGCATGGTAAAGTTAATTACCCTGATTTTTGTTCTTTTACGGTTATTGCCCTGATCGTCTTGCCAGGTATCAGATTTGATTTTTCCTTCTACATAAATCTGCATGCCTTTTTTAAGGTATTGCTCTGCGATTCTTGCCTGACCATCCCAAAGCTCCAAGTCATGCCACTCAGTGTTCTCAATCCTGTTGCCACTTTTGTCCTTGTAGGCTTCAGTCGTAGCCAGTCTCAGGTTGGCCACCACTTTATCGCCTTCCAAATGCTTCACTTCTGGGTCCGCACCCAGATTACCTAATAAAATTACCTTGTTTACTCCGGCCATAAGCTGTATTGTTTAATTAGTTTGACAAAAAGTTCATGATTAAATTTAAGGATTATTTTTCTTCGTTCAAATACCTCAGGATCAACCTGGGCTTTGCCAGGTTTTCCATTTGATCTCCACCCACCAACAAATAACCGTTGGTTTTCGCCCAGGCTTCTAAATTCCTTTTATTGCTTTCTCTCACCACGAACTTTACAAAGTTGGCAAAAATTCTTTGATGCGTAAGTATATGTTTATAAATATGGGGATCTTTTATGACATTTAGTGTCTCGATATTATCTGTAGGTCTAAAAAAATCCTTAATCTGTTCAGATAAAGAATCCATAAGTGCTACTTCTTTTAGCGGAAAGTCGAAAAGACCCTGCCAGATGTCGCCTTCACCACGCTGTCGGATAACACAATATTCACCACATATAATATGAGCATACTGAAAATAGCGCTCCTTTACTTTTACCTTTTTGGATTTGACAGGTAAGTTTTCGACCATGCCTTTTTGAAATGCAAAGCAAGCTTCCTTTAAGGGGCAGACTTGGCAATCAGGATTTTTTGGAATGCATTGCAGGGCACCAAATTCCATTATGGCCTGATTGAAAGCTGCAGGTGCTTCTTTAGGAATGATATCATTGGCAAATTTTTCAAAAATCTGTTTTGTCCTGTTGCTGGCGATGTCTTCTGTAAATCCAAAAACCCGACTGAGTACCCGGAAAACATTACCATCCACCACAGCTACAGCTTCCCCATAAGCAAAGGAAGCAATGGCTGCTGCTGTATAGCTACCCACGCCTTTTAATTGGAGAAGTTCACTGTAGGTTTTGGGAAATTGGGATTTTCTGTTTTCAAATATATCTTTTGCACAGGCATGAAGGTTTCTGGCCCTACTGTAATAACCTAATCCTTGCCATAAACGCATGACTTCTTCTTCAGGTGCTTGTGCCAAATCCTGTACTGTGGGATAATTTTCCGCAAATTTTTCAAAATATGGGAGCCCTTGACTGACCCTCGTCTGCTGTAAAATGATTTCAGATAGCCAAATGATATATGGGTTTTGGGTGTTTCTCCAAGGCAAATCACGTTTGTGAATGCCATACCACTCTAATATTCTTTCGGAAAATACTTTTGGACTCAAAATTGACGTTACTTATAAGATTAAGACAATGTTAAACATTTCAATCTAAATTTGGACATTTTGTTTTTATATTGAATAGGTTCGTATAAATTTGCAGTCCCAAAAATAGTTGGTTAATAGGTCGTTAAGCTTATTCGGTAATAATTTAAATTCATCAAACAGTGACTAAAGCAGAAGTAATCACCAAGATTTCGGAAAAAACTGGAATCCAAAAAGACGATGTAACTCAGACCATTGAGGCATTCTTCAAAGTGGTAAAAGATTCCATGGCGGAGGGAGAGAACATTTATGTAAGAGGTTTTGGAAGCTTCATCAACAAGAAGAGGGCTAAGAAAATCGCTAGAAACATCTCCAAAAATACGGCCATCGTCATCGACGAGCATTATGTTCCGGCCTTCAAGCCTTCTAAGGTTTTCATTGAGAAAATTAAGAACAGCAAAAAAATTAAAGAACTGGCTCCTCAGGATTAATCCTGAGAGCTTTCTTTCCTTATGAAAAAATCCCAAATCATCATACTTGTTGTCGGTATTGCTGTCATTGGCCTGCTATATTCCCTTCCCAGGGTTGTGGTAGACAATGAAGAAGGTAATACCGGAATCGTAGATCAAGGTACACCTTCAGCCCCTTCGGTAGAGTCGCTTCATGATGCGCCTGTGTCAGAAGAAGCAAGAGAGGCGCTTGATGCTATTGCTAACAGGTTGCAGGGAGAATCAGACAAGGAAAGATTCTTGGTATTGGCGGATACATTGGCACTCATCTACACCCAGGTAGGAAAATTTGATTCTGCTGCCTATTTTCTAGAGCAGGCAGCATTAAAATTAGATAACCTACAAACCTGGGAAAAAGCAGGGCTGGCCTACTACGAAGCCTATACTTTTGCACTCAATGAACACAAAGTAGCCTTCTTGGCTGATAAAACCCGTACCTACCTCAATAAAGTATTGGATGTAAATCCTCAACGCTTGGATTTGAAAACCAAAGTTGCCATGACCTATGTGTCATCTGCAAACCCTATGCAGGGCATTACCATGTTAAGGGAGATTTTGGAAGAAGATCCAACCAATGAAGATGGTCTTTTCAATATGGGTGTGCTTTCTATGCAGTCAGGCCAGTATAAGCGTGCTGCTGAACGTTTTGAGGAATTGGTGCGTTATCATCCTGACAACCTTCAGGGTCAGTTTTATCTGGCTGTCAGCTACTTTGAGTCCAAACAAAGTAATAAAGCAAAAAGGCAATTTCAGGAAGTTCAAAACATGACCGAAGACCCTATGGTCTTGGCCAGTGTGGAGAGCTATCTGCAAAAGCTCTAAAATAATTGTTCCACTTTAAATCTTTAAAACTATGCCTTGCGGTAAGAAAAGAAAAAGACATAAAATCGCTACACATAAGCGTAAGAAAAGACTGAGAAAAAACAGACATAAGAAGAAGTAATACACTTCTTCTTTTTGAGTTTTTACAGCAAACGTTCATTTAAATCTTAAAATCAGACACGATTGAGCACAGAACTAGTAATTGATTCTGTTCAAAACGGTAGTCGGATTGCCCTTCTTAAAGACAAAAGCTTGGTTGAACTCCACTCAGAAGGTGGAGAAAACCAGTTTAAAGTCGGTGATATTTATCTGGGCACAGTGCGTAAAATCGTCAATGGACTCAATGCAGCATTCATTGATGTTGGTTATGAAAAGGATGCCTTCCTGCATTATCAGGATTTGGGACCTCAGATCAATAGCCTTAACAAATTTACAAAGCTGGTCAAGAACAATAATTATCAGAGCCTCAATCTGAAAGGATTTGATAAAGAAGGGGATATTGAAAAGCTTGGAAAGATTTCCAATGTCCTTTCAAAAAACAATCAGGTCTTGGTGCAGGTAGTGAAAGAACCTATCTCCACCAAAGGACCAAGACTATCCTGTGAGCTCTCCATCGCTGGTCGCTACCTGGTATTGGTTCCTTTTTCAGACACGGTCAATGTATCCAAAAAGATACGTTCGGCGGATGAAAGGAAGAGGCTGGTACGCTTAATTACCTCCATCAAGCCCTCTAATTTTGGTGTAATCATCAGAACAGTGGCTGAAGGTCAGTCTGTCACAGAATTGGACAAGGACCTTCGCAACCTACTGAGCACCTGGGAGGATGGGATGAAAAAACTGGCCAAAGCCAAGGGACGCGATAAAGTAATTGGAGAAATGAGTATGGCCTCCTCGATTATTCGGGACCTGCTCAACGAATCATTCGATGCAATCACCGTAGAGGATGAATTGATCTATGATCAAATCAGGTCTTACATCAGATCTATTGCCCCTGAAAAGGAAAAAATTGTTAAGCTTTACAACGGAAAAGCGAAGCTCTTTGAAAATTTTGGAATCGAGAAGCAAATTAAAAGCTTGTTTGGACAGACGATAAGTCTTCCACAGGGCGGTTATGTCATTATAGAACATACCGAGGCCCTTCACGTCATTGATGTGAACAGTGGAAATAAGTCCAATCAGGAAAGTGACCAGGAAAATACAGCATTAAAAACAAATTTGGTCGCCGTAAAAGAAATTGCCAGACAATTGCGCCTCCGGGATATGGGGGGCATCATCGTCGTAGACTTCATCGACATGAAAAAGGCCGAGAATAAAAAGGTCATTTATGATGCGATGCGGGAGGCGATGAAAGATGACAGGTCCAAACATACCGTCCTGCCGTTGACCAAATTTGGTCTGATGCAGATCACGAGGCAGCGCGTGCGACCGGAAGTCAACATTGTCACCAAAGAAACCTGTCCATCCTGTGGTGGTACAGGCAAAATTCAGGCATCTATTTTGGTGGCTGATAAACTAGAGAAAGATCTCGAACATATTGCTACGATCCAAAACGTTTCAAATATCCACATAGGATTACACCCTTACCTCTATGCTTATTTTACGCATGGATTCATTTCCCAAAGGGTAAGGTGGTTTTTCAAATACTTTAAGTGGGTAAGACTGATAAAAGACTCTTCCCTCCCAGTGACGGAGTATAAATTCCTGGATGAATCAGGAGAAGAAATTGAACTACAAGTAAAAAGCGAGACCGAATAGGTCCCGCTTTTTTTTATGTTCTTTTTTGCCAAAAATTGTTGAAATAAACATATCCACTCCACCACTAAAGGCTATTCCGACACAAAACCTATCCATACATTTTTTTGGGACTTGTACTCCTTGTATGATGATTCTTTTAATCATATTATTATTTGAAAGGATGTTTTATAAAATAAAAATAAGGGTATAGTTGGTTTGTAAATAAAAAATTATTAGTTTAAAATTCTTTCACTAAAACTTATGAAGATTTTTTTTGCACATATAACGCTAATTGTACTGGTTTTATCCTGTGGTCAATCCAAGCACGAGGAGGTATTAAGCAGAGCTTATGATAAAGGAATTGTAACACTGGAAAAAATAGACAGTGTACAGATTGAGTATTTGGGGAATCCCATAGTTCATGACATCGATCCCCAGTCAGGAACCATTCTGTTTATGGAGCATGGAGACACGTTTGAGGATATTTATGTAGCGGACTTTGATGGAAATATTCTATACACTTATCCCAAATTCGGAGATTTGCCGGATACCTATGGAGTATTATTTGGGCCATTAAAAATAATCGGAGAAATGGAGTTCATGGCTTATGGAATTAATGGACTATTAACGTATGACTTGTCTGGAAAATTTATTTCTCGAATAAAAATGCCTGAAATAACACCCTTTAATTTTTCAAGAATTTCTATGGGTTTTGGATTCTCTATTTCTGATGAATCAATTTTGTACATCAACCAAGGTTCAAGAAAAGCTGATTATAGCGATCCAAAAATTTATCAGGAGGTAAGCACAATGATTTTGGTAAATAGAAACACAGGAAAAAGAGAAGAGATAATACCACTGCCAGAAGGTAGCCTTTATCGAAATGGAAAGTTTTTCATTAGGGATGGTTGGGCGCCTGTTTTTGAAGTTGTTAATGATAAACTAATAGTGACTTTTGGGTCTGAACCTAAGATTTATATTTTTGAAAATAAAAGACCATTTCAATTACTGGAGGAAATACCGCTTGAGATTCCAAATTATAATTTTTTTAAAGGTGAGTCATCTTTTAACCCTAATTCTCTAATGTACTATTTTTCATATGGTCGCGTGGAAACAATCAATTGGTTAGATGGCGTATTTATTTTGGGTTATTTCCCAGGGTATGACCAAATAGATATAAATGAATCCTTAGAAAACAAGTCTCTGGAAGAATACAGAGAATTTGGGGAAAGAATGAGGAAAAAGTATTCTCACCGATTTGCTATGTTTGACTCAGCAGGAAATCTACTGAATGATTTTGTTCTTGAAAATGTGGATCCTAGAAATATAATCCTTAGAAATGGGGAATTATGGGCAATGGAGAAGCCGTATTGGGAGGTAGAAAAGGATTATTTCACAGTTTATCGGCTTGAATTAAAGATTGATTAACTAAAATTAAGTTTTTTGGAAACCGTTAATGTCATATCTTAGTTTATAGTTACAACGATTTGTGAAACACACAACAGCTTATACCTTTTTATTTTTAGCGTTTCTCTTTTCATGTGGGAAAAAAGAGACAGCTGATTTAAAGAATAATTTCTCTTATCAATTGGATACTGTATTGATTGACGGGAAAGAGAAAAATTTGGACCTGTCCAGAAATATCATCAATTCGGCCCTAAATATGGAGGAGAGCGCAATCTATTTATTCAATAAGTTTGATCACTCAATAGATGTAATCAACTTGGATCAACTGGAATATGTACAAAACATCCCATTTGACAAAGAAGGTCCAAACGGCACAAGCAATATCATTTATATCTATGCGCTGAAGGATGAACTTTTTTTTATTAAGGGGTCCGTAAAATCTGGAGTATACGATAAAAACGGTAGGCTCTTAAAAAGCGCAGATTGGTCGAAAGTAAATGATGGGGATGATTTTCAAATGCTCAGAAATGAATTGGTCTTGGAATATAGCGATTCGATGAAGGTTTTTGGACTAGCGTTTAGTTTTGATAGAAGCATTCATCTGGATGTAATGTCAGTCGAAACCAATACAAAGAAGAGGCTTGAGATAGATATGGAAAAAGCATATCAAAACAATATTTTGGAATTTGATGATGATGGGAGATACTTCTTTTTAGATCCCATGGTACATCTTACTTCAGAAAACGGTTATGTTATGGTTAGCCATGACTTTTCCAATGAAATTTACATTTTCAATGCAGCAGGGCAGCAGGTGAAAAAAGTCATATATGAGCCTACTTTGACTCCTAAAAGCGTCAAACAAGTTGACAAAAAAGGGATAGTTTCAGTTGATATTTTACAAAATACCTATCAAGGATTTTTAGAGCAGGTAAAATTCAGTCCACCAGTCTGGGACCAGGTAAATAAAAGATACCTGCGCTTATCTGCCCAAAGAGTGTATTCTGATATTAAACAGGAGAATTCCTTTCTTCCTCAAACTAAAGAAACAAAAGTTTTCCTTACAGTTTTTGACGAAGACTTCAACCTGATCTCAGAAGGAGAAGTTCCTGAGTTCAACTCAGAAAGTGTGAAGTACTTTGCCAAAGATGGGAAACTCTGGTACTTTACAAATGTTGATGATGAGCTAGGATTTATTAGACTTAACTTTTCCAATTAAAGCCCTCAAACAGTCCTATATTTCTTCTGCAAGCCCCTTAAAAAATTACGCAAGACTTGATCTTTACAAGGTCTGTACTGGGCTTGGGTGGGCTTGCGGAATAAGGCACTAAGTTCGTGCTTTCCAAACTTTAAATCCACCAATGCCAAGGCCACTAAAATATCTTCGTCTCTCATGTTCAAAGCAATCTTTAGTTTTCTTAAGATGACATTGTTGCTGAGTGTTTTTTCTGGTTTGTATGGCGTTCAAGATTTAAAATTAGCAAAATACTTACATGAAACAGGAGAAAAAAATGTAACTTAAAGATCATGTCCAATATCAGTTTAATCATTGAAGAAAGAGCAGCCAATATCGGCAACTTTATGGTCGGTAGGCTGCTCCCCTTCCGGCAGAAAAGGTCCGTGGGACCTTTTGTGTTCATTGACCATACCGAGGTAAATCCTGAATTCAAAGGGAAAAATGTAGGTAAGCAAATGCTCATGGCGGCAGTAAACTTTGCCCGGGAAAACATGCTTAAAATCATTCCCTTATGCCCATATGCCAAAAGTGTTTTTGATAAAACTGCTGAAATAAGGGATGTACTTTAAAATGGGAAAATTCTGCTTAAATTATTAAAATGGTGATTATTTGTATTCAAATAGCCTAGCAATCAGGAAAATGAAAAATCTAATTAAGGAAGCCTTTAAGAAATGGAAGTTTTACTTTCTCGAACTCATGGTGGTTTTTATTGGAGTCACCAGTGCTTTCCTACTTAACACCTGGTGGGAAAACCAATTGGATAAAAACCAAGCTAATGAATATATAAAAAGCATTAAATTAGACTTGGCGGAAGACCATGAAAGTTTGACCGAAAACTTAGAATTTTTAAAAAACAGTACAGAAAAACTTAAAAGATTCTTGTACGATCAAGGTGATCATTGGACAGATGATTCTACAATGGTTGTTGTCTCAAATTCCTTACAGCTTGTTTTTTTTTCTGGTAAGACAAGCACCTATGAGTCTATGAAGTACAGTGGCCATATCAACCTTATACGGGATTTTGAATTGAGAACAGCTCTAGTCAGTTATTATGAAGGTTTTTCCCATATAGCGTTTTTGGATGATCTGTCTCAACAATGGATTACCGGCCAACTATTGGAATTATTTTTAGAAAACATGGACATGAGTAAAGGTATATTTTTGGATACATCCATTTTCGGAGAATTGACCTTCATAAATAAATACAGTGGCCTTTTGGTCCTGCTTGACCAAAATTACCGTGCTTACGAACAGCTTCTAGAAGAAAACAAAAAGTTAACCGAGCTTCTTAAGCGATAAGGGAAGAAACAAACCACCGATGAGAAAAATCTTAAAGTATTTCTAAATGCAATTTCATGAAATAATTGATTAAACACCTGATTTTTGCATTTCTCTTAAAGAATAACTATTTAAGTAGATGGATTATATGACAGTCAAAAGTCTTAATCCCTGATTTATAACACTTCTACCTATGAAAAGCCTCTATCTGACTTTGGTCATTACATGTCTGGCCTCCCTTAGCTTTAGCCAATCAAGCTACAACTTTGGATTTGAAAGTTTAAAAAACGGTGAACCGGTGGACTGGTCCACATTTGGGGGTAATAACTATGCCTTCTTTCTTGATAGCACAGAATCTAAAAGTGGCAATTATGCTGCTTGTATTCAATACATAGAAGACAGTCCCGATTTCAAAGCTTTGGCCTTTACACTTCCTGAAAATTTCGAAGGAAAAAAAATCACCCTTTCCGGATTCATCAAAACTGAAGAGGTAACCGATGGCTATGCAGGGCTCTGGATGAGAATTGACCCCAATATTGCCTTTGATAATATGTCCCAAAATGGGGTAACTGGTACTACAGATTGGCAGGAATACATCATCACTTTAGACCTTAATCCAGAAAAAACCCAAGCAATTGTCATAGGAGGGCTTTTGGTAGGTAAAGGAAAAATGTGGTTGGATGATCTGAGAGTAAGCATCGATGGCAAAGATATCAAAGATGCCCAAATCCTTGCCAAAACTGTATATCCCGCTGAATTGGACAGTGCTTTTGACAAGGGCTCCATGATCCAATATATACCGGATATCGACTCCCAATTGATCAAATTGAAGCAATTGGGGCTGATCTGGGGCTTTCTGAAATACCACCATCCTGAAGTTGCCCTTGGTAATTACAATTGGGATTATGAATTATTCAGGATACTTCCTAAGGTTCTTGAAAGTCAAAAAGGAGCGGATCTCGACAAGGTCTTCATCGATTGGATACAAGGTTTGGGAGAATTGGTAGAGGGGAATCCAGTTTCAGTGGAAGAAAACAAAATCAAACTATTACCTGACCTGGAATGGATACATTCGGCAGGGTATTCCGAGCATTTGGTTTCTCTGCTCAATCAAGTAAAAAATTCCCAACGACCTGCTGATCATTATTATATAGGATTGCAACCAATGGTAGGAAATCCTGAATTCAAAAATGAATCCATTTATGATGAAATGACCTATCCTGATACAGGATTCAGACTCCTTGCCCTGTACCGTTTTTGGAATATCATCCATTACTATTTCCCCTATAGAAATCTTATTGAAGAGGATTGGGAAGAGGTGCTTACCACATTTATCCCAAAATTCATTGAGGCTAAAAATAAGACTGAATATACACTCGCTTCATTGGCCCTGATAGGTCGCATACATGACACCCATGCCAATGTATGGGGAAGTAACCCCATTTTAGCGGAATATTTCGGCCAACATTATGCGCCTTTGGCCCTGAAGTTTGTAGAAGAACAGGCTGTGGTGATAGGGTACCTGGATGAGAACCTAGGAAGAAGTACCGGATTGGAAGTGGGGGACATCATCACTGCGGTAAATGATAAAACTGTGGAAGAAATCATAGCTTGGCGGTTGGATTACACTCCTGCATCCAATTACCCAACCAAGCTCAGGGATATTGCCCGTAATCTGCTCAGGACCAATGAGCCCACTCTCAGAGTAACCTATAAAAGAAATGGGGAAATAAGGGAAAACATCCTTGAAACTGTTCCTCAGAAAGACATTAATACCTTCTTTGAATTAAGTTATGCTGACACTGCCTTTACATTTATTTCAGAAGATATTGCCTATATCAACCATGGCCTGCTACAAAGGTCCCAGCTTCCAAAAATCTGGGAAGTGATTGAAAACTGTAAAGGTTTGATCATTGATATCCGGAATTACCCATCAGACTTTCCACTATATGACTTAAGCAACCTCTTGATGCCTGAAAGCCTTCCTTTTGTGAAAATCTCCATGGGAAGTCTGGAACATCCTGGTTTGTTTACTTTTATCGACCCTATTTCGGTAGGCAGTAACAATGAAAATTACTATAAAGGGAAGGTTGTTATTTTGATCAATGAAACTTCCCAAAGTTCTGCTGAGTTTCATGCCATGGCCTACAGGCAACATCCCCAAGCGACAGTGATTGGTTCAACGACTGCAGCAGCAGATGGGAATGTTTCTCCTTTTTACCTCCCGGGCGGTATCAGAACAATGATCTCCGGAATTGGCATTTATTCTCCAGATGGTACAGAAACCCAAAGAGTAGGAATTATACCTGATATTGAAATCAAACCAAGTCTGGAAGGAATCCAACAGGGAAGAGATGAGCTGGTAGAAAAAGCCATTGAGATTATTCTGAAAAATTAAAATATGACTTCAGCATTCAAAGTGATCATGTTGATTACCTAAGGACCTTCCGATTCCAAAAAAGCCATAGAATATACCGACTGGACAGAAGTGACTAACTTTGCTGAAAAAATTGCTAGATTATAAAACCAAAGCAGGGAACTATGAAGAAATACTTTAAAATTCAACTTTCCCAAAGAATTGTTGACCACTTGATTCAGGCAATTTTGATTTTCGCCAGTGTTTTTCTTGCCTTTTGGCTTTCGGATTACCGGCAGGATCAAAATGATAAAAAGTTGGTCCAAACAGCCCTTGAATCCGTCCTGAACGAAATCAGTTCCAATTTAGGGGTTTTGGAAAGGCTAATACCTAACTTAGAAACCACCATTTCCGAATTGGATAGTTTTATGGAGAACTATCCTGACACCTTGACGTATTTCGATCCAACACTAATCTCTGGAGGGAACTTAAGGTTCAATGAACTGCTGACCAATGACAGCTACCAATACCTGAACCAAAACAATATTTTTGTTGATATTCAAAGACGACTCCTGATCAATAGGGTCTACAAGCAGCAAGAGTATGTCGAAGATGCAATACAGGACCTGATGGTATTTTTCAAAGAGAGAGAATTATTTGACCCAAAAAAAACAGAAGAAAATTATGTGCTTTATGATTGGAAGGTGCGGGAAATTGAAGGTCAAACAAGTGCTATGATCAACACCTACAAATATGCCCTTGAAGAATTAAGCGAGTAAAAGGAATGACAGGTATCAACATCCGAAAAGCCAGCCCAAAAGATGAGGGAGAAATTTGGTCTATTATTCAACAGGTTATTGAGAATGGTGACACCTATGTCTTTGCTCCAAATAGCACTAGGAGCAAAATGCTTACTTACTGGTGTGGAGTAGACAAGCATACCTATGTGGCGACACTAAAAGGCAAGATAGTAGGCACTTTCGTCATTAAAGACAATCAGCCTGACCTGGGCTCGCATATTGCGAATGCTTCCTTTATGACAGCACCTTCTAATAGAGGGCAGGGCATAGGCAGGCTAATGGCGGAGTATGCTTTGAAAGAAGCTAAACGACTTGGCTACCTGGCCATGCAATTCAATATCGTAATCAGCAGTAATTTCCAGGCTGTTCAACTTTGGAAAAAGATGGGATTTGAGATTATTGGGGAAATTCCCCAGGCCTTCCGCCACCAAAAACTTGGACTCACCAATGCTTATATAATGTATAGAAAGTTGTGATTTTCTAGTGGAAAAGACAGGGAAATGAACTATATTTATCTGTCACCAAAACATTTTTTAAATGAAAAAGACAGCTTTGGTATTAAGTGGAGGAGGTTTCAAAGGCGCATTTCAGGTAGGTGCACTGGCATACCTAAAGGAAAATTGGGCAAAAATCGTCCCTCATAAACCTAATATGCACTTTGACATCATAGCAGGTGTGTCAGTGGGGTCATTAAATGGCCTTTTGATTGCGCAGGATAAGTTTGATGAATTGATGGAGCTTTGGGATAAAGTGGCCGAAAACGGTGTGGGTGAAATATACCAGTCTGACTTTATTGATACCCGCCCGGACCATTCTGATCCAGATCCGAAATTGAAAATGAGTATTTCTTGGAAAAGTATCAGAAAGCATTTTCCAAAAACAACCCGTAATATTTTATTGCGAGCCTTATTTAACCGGCAAAGGATGCTAGAAGCCTTGAGAGAAGAATTCCAAGGATTTCAATCCATAGCAGACAATACCCCCCTCAGAAATAAGCTTTTGGAATATGCCAAAAAGGAAAATATTCAAAACGCCATTTATAAATGTGGTTATGTTTCCCTTTCTGATGGGAAATATTTTGCCACCAAGCACGATGACTTTGACAGCAATGAAGATTTTTTAGATGGGGTTTTGGCCTCTACGGCTATGCCTATCATTTGGAAACCCATTGAGAAAATCAAAGCCCAATCAAAAGTTGCACCTGCCCAACAAGTGGTGGATGGGGGTATCAGGAATGTATCGCCTCTCAGTGATGTCATTAAAGAGATTGCAAGGAGTTTTCCGGACGATGAATTTACCATCATTATAATCAATTGCAATTCAGGAGAGATTCCTAAAGATCCACCAGATACCAGGAGGAATATTGCTCAGATTGCTTTGAGATCCTTGGTCGAGATTTCCATTACAGAAATTTTCAACAATGACATCAAGGAGTTTATGGACAAAAACTACCTTGTCAAGCAGGTCAAAAGTAAGTTTCCCGAAGAGGTCATTCACGATTATGATTTTGCCAATAATGCCCAGGGCAAGCCATTGAAGTTTTTTGAGGCAATCATCATTCAACCGGAAAATGGGATATTGGGAGACACATTGACGGCCAATCGTCCCTTGGTGCAACGCAGATTAAATCATGGTAAGCAAAAAGCCAAATTGGCCTTAAAAAAGCATCTTGAAAATAAAGATCCCTTTAAGTTTACGATCGTTTAATTTCTTTTATAAAGAGAGGTGTTGAGCCTTAGAATTGATTCTTGGGTTCATTCATTAGCTGGCGATTTGGGGCTGGGTTTTCCAACGCTCGTGCATCCAAACCCATTGGGTAGGGTCTTGGTTGATCAACATTTCTGTGGCTTTGGATAAAGCCAGGGTATTGTTAAACAGGTCATCGGCCTCATTGCCTGTGATGGTAATATGTACTTCTGGAAAGATTTTTAACTGTTGCCGGTTATTTTGATCAAGATAAATGGCCATAGGGATGACTTTGGCACCTGTCCTAATGGCAAAAAGGGCGGCACCAACCGGGGTGGAAGCCGGCATGCCCATGAAGTCAACAAAAACACTTTTGACTTTGGTATCCTGATCAATCAGCATGGCCACAACACCTCCCGATTTTAGATTTCTTACCACTTTCAAGGTATCCTTGCCTCTTTCAATAGCTTCTGCCCCCCTTCTGCTTCGGTTTTTGGTAATAAGCTGGTTCAAGCGCTCATCCTTAAGTCTTGTGCCAATAATCTGAGGCCGGTAATCCATCATAGCAAGATAAGTGCCCACCAGGTCAAAAGCGCCCACATGGGCTGTAAGCACAATAATTCCCTGTTTGGCCGCTAAAGCCTGAAGCAGATGTTCTTCTCCACTGATATTTACCACTTTTTTAAAACAGTCCAACTCTTTCATGTAAACAGAGCGCATGACGTCCCCTGCATTCTTTCCAATCATGTGAAACACCTGTTTGGCCATTGTTTGGATTTCTGCATTGGATTTTTCGTGGCCATATACCATTGTTAAATGTCGGAGTGTTTTATTTCTGGCATCTCCTACCAGGTAATAAGAAACGCCTCCCAAAAAGCCACAGAAGTATAGAACCAATTTTCTGGGGGAATAATAGGCCATTAGCAAAATTGTCTTTACAAGAAGGTATAAGAAGTAATATTTGATGCGTTTGATCGCTGGCCGCTTTTTAGTTTCCATCGTGCAAATGAATTAAAAATACAAAGTTAAAATTTCTATTTGATTGAATTCCCTACTACAGCTCATACTAAATTTACCCAAAGTAAGGAATTTTTCAGGACAATAGATTTAGAAATAATTTACAAAAAGATAAAGTTCATTTGCGCTTTTTATCCAATTGGTGCTATTTTTAAAGAAAGTAATCTTTTGATTCAACAGCCCTATCTATGAAAAATGTATCTTTCTTTATCCTATTCGTATTTTTTTTGGCCTGTAGCCAAAAGTCAGAGACTAAAGAACAGGTGGAAGAAATACTCAAAGAGATCGTAGAACCCGAAAAAATGGAACCCGAAGTAGCTGAGTCCTTTGGGTTGATAGGTTCTTGGGCTATCCCTTCGTCTTTTGGTGGAGGGGAATTAAAAATTGAGCATCATTTGGGTACCTATTACAAAAATGAAGAACACTCAGATGGGACCGTGCATATCGCAGCCATGGATTTGGTGGAAGAAGGAGGAGAAAAACTGTTCAGCTTGAAGGATAAATCTTCTGAAGATATCTGGGCGGTGACTAAAGACGGAAAACTTGAACTAAGGTCCAGAGATGGGGTAAAGTATTCCAGTGAGGCTTTGTAAAATGGAGGAGGGGTTTTAACAATAAAAGCGAATAGTCTTTGAAGCCATTTGTTGTTTTTTTTTAGCTTTTCCCTCCAAATGCAAGCTTAATTATAATTCCTTGGCCAAACTGATCTGAATCTATTCTAGGGGAATAAAAAAAGCCACCCAATTTTACTAGGGTGGCTTTTTGTGACAAAGGCTTATTTATTCTCGTCCACTACTCTACAGTAACAGATTTGGCCAGGTTTCTTGGTTGGTCCACATTACAGCCTCTCATTACGGCAATGTGGTAGGACAACTGTTGCAAAGGAACTACAGCCACCAAAGGCACAAATGCTTCCTCTGTCTCAGGGATTTCAATCACGTGGTCAGCCATATGCCTTACCGTGGTATCTCCTTCAGTCACTACGGCAATGATTTTTCCTTTTCTGGCTTTTACCTCCTGAATATTGCTCACTACCTTTTCGTAGGAGCTATCTTTTGTAGCGATGAATACCACAGGCATTTCTTCATCAATCAATGCGATAGGCCCATGCTTCATCTCTGCAGCAGGATAACCTTCCGCATGTATGTAAGAGATTTCTTTCAGTTTCAAAGCTCCCTCTAAGGCAACAGGGAAATTGTATCCCCTGCCTAAATACAAGAAGTTTCTCGCATCTTTGAATTCCGCGGCAATTTCTTTAATCTTATCGTTCAGTTGGAGGGCTTTCTCTACCTTTGATGGAATGGTTTCCAGTTCGCCCAACAGCTGCATGTACCTGTTTTCTGGTAATGTACCCCTCTGATAGCCCAGCTTAAGTGCCATCATGGTCAATACTGAAATTTGTGCAGTAAATGCTTTAGTGGAGGCCACCCCGATTTCCGGACCGGCATGGGTATAAGATCCGGCATGGGTTGCCCTTGGAATAGATGATCCCACTACATTACATACCCCGAAGATGGTAGCCCCTTTGGATTTTGCCAATTCTATGGCAGCCAGGGTATCTGCAGTCTCACCGGATTGGGAGATGGCGATAATGAAGTCTCTTTCATTGACCACAGGATTCCTGTATCTAAACTCAGAAGCATATTCTACTTCTACCGGAATTCGGGCAAACTCTTCAAAAAGGTATTCAGCCACCAATCCTGCATGCCAAGAGGTACCACAGGCGGTGATGATGATCCGGTCGGCATTTTGGAATTTGTTCATATAATCCCTCAATCCTCCCAGTACCAGCCTTCCATTTTTAGCATCTAACCTGCCTCGCATACAATCAGCGATAGACCTGGGTTGCTCATTGATCTCTTTCAGCATGAAATGTTCATACCCACCCTTTTCAATGGCTTCCAATTCCATTTCCAATTGGTTGATATAAGGGTTGGTCTCTACATTTTCAATTGTTTTGATCTGAAGTTTGCCATTTCTGATGACAGCAATCTCATAGTCATCTAAGTACACTACCTGATTGGTGTATTCTATGATAGGTGTGGCATCAGAAGCCAAAAAGTACTCTTCTTCACCTACTCCTATAACTAAGGGTGAACCTTTTCTTGCAGCAATCAAGGTATCCGGTTCTTCCTTGTTCATAATCACAATGGCATAAGCCCCGACGACTTTATGAAGTGCTAACCTCACTGCCTCTTCCAGACTGCAATAATTGTTTACATAAATGTCTTCGATGAATTTTATGAAAACTTCTGAGTCTGTTTCGGAATGAAATACATATCCTTTATTCATCAAGTCCTTTTTCAGGACATCATAATTTTCAATGATCCCGTTGTGGATCATGGCAAATTTCTCGCTTGAAGAATAATGAGGGTGTGCATTTACATCATTGGGTTCTCCGTGGGTCGCCCATCGGGTATGTCCAATTCCAATTTTGGAATTTAAGTTGGAAAGGCCATTCAAGTGGTTTTCCAATTCAGAAACCTTACCTTTTTTCTTATAAATACTAAGCCCTTCTTGATTGAGCAAAGCCACACCGGCACTGTCATAGCCCCGGTACTCTAATCGTTTTAATCCTTTGATGATGATGGGTAAAGCTTCCTGCTGTCCCACATAAGCTACAATTCCACACATAAATAAAAATTCTTAAAAATTTTGAATCAATTATTAAACAAACATAACAAAAAGGAGGCCAAATAGCCAACTTTTTTAAAATTCATCAAATTTGCAAGAAGCTTTCTGAAAATAAATAGTCCTAGAAGGCTCTCGCCTTTGAATAATAAATTTTTAATACCGGACTTCTGGAGTCCAGAACAAATTCCCTGAGAGATTGCCTGTATTCATCAGTACCTCCTACCAAAGGATAAAGAATAAAGTCTCTTCTTTGCAAATTGCCCCTATAGATGGCATTCACATGAGAGGTTATGGTTTGTCTATAGACATTCCTTTCCCTGTCATGGGCCAATAAGGCCGGCGCTTCTCCTACAAATGGTTCTCCTGTGGCTGGATCAAATTGTGGTCTACCATCTGACTGTACAGCCAACGCTCCACCTGTACCCAATAATACCCGGTTGGTTTCATTGGTAAAAAACATTTGGAGAAACTGTGGTGGCCGGTTAGTGGTTATATTTCGTTCCATTGGCCCCAATTCTAAGGTGACCTGATTGAACGTTACATTTTGAAGAGTATCCAAAAATGCCTGTAAGGGACTCATGTCAAGTTTAACCAAAATTCCGGTATTATTCTTAGCGCCAGCCCTTTCTCCAAGGTCATAGGCCACAAATTTCTCGGTAATTTGCTCGGTAGGGGTGCCTGTTGGGTCATTGATTACCTGTGTGAAATGCCTTGCACTGTTGTTGTTCACCCCAGTAGCTATTGGGAAAGCCCTTGGAACGGTATCTCCCTCATTTTTATAGAAAAAGATGAAACCTGTATTATTACCTGGCCTAAGATTGAAGGATGCATTTTCATTTTCTCCTCCTTTAAAGACCAATCCTGGAAGGTAGTCCCTGAAGGTGAATATATCTGAAAATACAGAACCGTCTTTTAATGCCTCGAATAATTCTTGAGCGAAGGGGTTATCTGTTATCGTAGCAAACACCAAGGTATCCTGTCTAGCAGAGAAATTAAAGCTTTTTGAGAAAATAGGCTCCTCTCCAAAGTCTAAGCTACTGAAATTGTAATAGTTGACGTCCTGTATTTGTTCATTAAGCCGATGGACTTGAAATGTCTTATCGGTTGCAAGATTGTCTCCATTGACGGAGCGCACACTAAAGTTGAAACGCACAGAATCCAAAACTGCATTGGCATTTGGTCTTGCCAAATCCCTGTTAAAAATCAGTCTGGAATAGGCAATGGCCTCTGTTTTACCAAAGAAATCTCCCTCATCATTGCCAAAAACCAGTGATTCTGGATTGGTAGTCAATAAGGAGTCCTGCTTGATAACAAGAGCAGTTAGGGGTATTTCTTGATAAAATACCCCTATCTGATTGTTATTCGGGTCAAGCTCCAAACCCAAGTTGGATGGATCTTCACAAGAACTTAAAATGGGAAAGGTAATAAATAGACCTAATGCCAGCTTAGCCGGCAAGGTCTGTATAAATGTTGTAGTAACTTTCAAAAAGTTGTTCTTCTTCTTCGCTGTTGATCTCACACTTCTTGTCTTTAGAGCACTCTTCAATGAGTTGGCTTAGGTTTTCAGATATTTCGTCGCTCTTCATGACTACATCGGCATATTCCATTCCTAATTTCAGGAAACCTTCGTAGTCTTTTGATTTGAGAGGCGCTAAGATGGAATCGTCTATGTCAACCATTTTCACTTTCTCGAGCAAATCATCGCCAAATTTATGGTTAAATCCGGTATTATAAATAGTGAATACGGATTTTGTGTCTTTGAATAACGGCTCATTTTTATAAGTCGTCTTCAAATACATGGGGATCAAGCTGGTCATCCAGTCATTGCAGTGCACCACATCGGGAGCCCAGCCCAACTTTTTAACCGTTTCAATCACTCCTTTGCAAAAGAAAATCGCTCTTTCATCATTGTCTTCATAGAATTTTTCCTGCTTGTCAAAGAAAACACTTTTCCTTTGAAAGTAGTCTTCATTATCAATGAAGTACACCTGAAGTTTTGCATTGGGGATAGATGCCACCTTAATGATCAAAGGTTTCTCTTCCTCTCCTACGGCAATGTTGATTCCAGAAAGCCTAACCACCTCATGCAACCTGTTCTTTCTTTCGTTGATTAATCCGAATCTTGGGACAAGTATACGGATTTCCATTCCTTTTTCCTGCATGGCCTGTGGAAGGGCCCTCACGAAATTGGCTACCTCAGAGGTTTGAAGAAATGGATTGATTTCACTTGCAACGTAGAGGATACGAAGTTTTGACATATCTTGTTGTTTTTGTTGAGGGATAATAATCGTACAAAGATACAAAAAAAAACTGGCTTAGCCATTGTTTTTCTGGATTATGCTATAGCTTTGCCACTATTTTACATGATTAAAATACAATATTGTGAAAATCCTCCGTACCAAGGATGCGGTCAAATCCTTTTGTCAAAACTTAGTTAATGACAAATTATCCATAGGTTTTGTGCCTACGATGGGGGCTTTGCATCAGGGACATTTGGAGTTGGTGAAATATGCCAAAGAAAATACCGAGGCTGTCATTGTTTCTATTTTTGTCAATCCCACCCAATTCAACAATCCCGACGATTTTGATAAATACCCCAAAACTTTGGATAATGACTTGGAATTATTGAATAATTTTGGGGTTGACGCGGTTTTTGTTCCTGATAATCAGGAGATTTACCCATTGACACCAACCTTAAAATTGGATTTTGGAACCCTTGAGCGTGTCTTGGAAGGAGCCTTCAGACCTGGGCATTTTAATGGGGTTGGGATAGTGGTTTCCAAACTGTTAAATATTGTTAAACCTCACAAGGCCTTCTTCGGACAGAAGGATTTGCAGCAGGTAGCTGTAATCAAAACACTGGTGAGAGACTTCTCTTATGATGTGGAGATTGTGGTGGTACCAACGGTAAGAGACCAAAATGGATTAGCGCTTTCTTCCAGAAATTTAAGGTTGGAACCTAAAGACCGGGAAAAAGCCCTGACTTTGTATAGATCTCTTTCTTTTGCAAAGGCTGAACTTTTAAAGGGCGGATCTTGGTTAGACATCCGGGCTAAGGTGGAAGCTGATTTTTCACGTTGGCCCGATGTAAAACTGGAATATTTTGAATTGGTGCATTCCGAACAGATGTTGCTGATGGATGGCCTCCATCCTGAAATGCCACAATCAATTTGTGTGGCTGCTTTTGTTGGGGAAGTAAGGCTAATAGATAATATTTCAGTAAATCATTAGCTTTGCGCTAAATTTCAAATTCATGCAAATCCAACTATTAAAATCCAAAATCCACAGGGTTAAAATTACACAGGCAGAATTACATTACGTGGGAAGCATTACTGTAGATGAAGACCTGATGGATGCTGCAAATATCATTGAGAATGAGAAGGTTCAGATTGTCAACATCAATAATGGTGAGCGACTGGAGACATATGTAATCAAGGGGGAAAGAGGGAGTGGAATGATTTGTCTCAATGGTCCTGCAGCAAGAAAAGCGCAGGTAGGGGATGTAGTAATCATTATTTCTTACTGTTCTATGGATTTCGAAGAAGCTAAGAAATATAAACCTAAGGTGATTTTTCCAGATGATCACAACAAACTGATTTAAGGTGAGACTGAATTACAAACAATGGATCCAGGTAGTCCTCTCTCTGGGAGTGGCCATCTGGATTTTTTGGTTTTTATATAAAGATATCAGTTTTGAGAGCCTGAAGCAGTCTTTAAGACAAACCGAATTTTTATGGATAGGATTATCTATAGCAATATCTCTATTTGGTTATTGGATAAGGGCATGGAGGTGGAAATTACTGATTGAGGCAGGTGAAAAGATACAAGTAAGTACAGGGAGGACATTTGTGGCCTTAATGATAGGGTATCTGGCCAATTTGCTTGTCCCTAGAGCTGGTGAAGTGGCACGCTGCGGCGTTTTGGCCAAAACCCAGGGAGAACCCATGGGGAAGCTGCTGGGCACAGTTATATTGGAGAGATCCATTGATTTACTTTTGATGGTGATTACCATTGCGCTGGCCTTTTTCTTGGAGAGCTCTTTATTTGTGAAATTGCTTTCTGATTTGGTTTCTCTGGATAGTTTAGCGGCTAGAATCAGCAATTCTTTGCCTTTAGTATTGGGTGGTATCATTATCACGGCCATATTTTTATATTTTGTCCTCCTCAAATACAGAGAGAGTAGTTTTTTAAAGAAAGTCCGTCATTTTTTTAGGGACATGATCAAAGGTTTTGTCAGCATCCAAAAGCTTAATAACCCATGGGGTTTTTGGGTGAGTTCTGTATTGATATGGGTAGTTTACTACCTGATGATGTTATTTGTGGCTTTTGCCATTCCTTCCACTGCCAGTTTGTCATTGAGTGCCGTGCTTTTGGTAATGGTAATGGGAAGTATTGGCATGGTAGCCCCTGTACAGGGGGGCATAGGCACCTTCCATGCATTGGTGGCCTTTATTTTGATGGCATTTGGTTTGAGTGAAGAAGAAGGGAAAATATTCGCTGTGATTATCCATAGTAGTCAGGTCTTGACCATCATGGTGGCTGGTTTGATCACACTGGGCTTTTTCTTTAAAATTAATGCTCAAAAAGCATCCAAATCTTATTAATTTCGTAATTAGAAAAGCAAAAATTTATAAAACTATGATTATACTGATTGTCGTTGTATTTGCCGTTTTGGGATTCATTGTCAGCAATAGGCTGAAAAGCAAATTCAAAAAGTATTCCCAGACATCTTTAAAGGCCAATTTATCCGGAAAAGAAATTGCAGAGCTCATGTTGGCTGATAATAATATCAGAGACGTGCAAGTCTTATCAGTGGAAGGTCAGCTTACTGATCATTATAACCCTATGAATAAGACTGTTAATCTTAGCCCTGATGTATATTATGGAAGAAATGCAGCGGCCGCAGCAGTAGCTGCCCATGAATGTGGGCACGCCATACAGCATGCCACGGCTTATTCTTGGTTAAAGATGCGTTCTGCCATGGTACCTATTCAAAATGCCAGCTCTAAAATCTTGAACGTAGTATTGATTGCTTCCTTATTTGGTGGATTTGCCCTAGGTTTTTCCACCGATCTAATTGGGGCCATCATTGTTGGTGCTTATGGAATCATGACACTATTTACTTTGGTTACGCTGCCGGTGGAATTTGACGCCAGCGCCAGGGCATTGGCTTGGGTCGACAGTAGAAATGTAGTTACCAGAGAAGAATATGCCATGTCCAAGGATGCCTTAAAATGGGCAGCAATGACCTATGTCGTAGCCGCTTTGGCAGCATTAGCTACTTTGGCTTATTACATTATGATTTTCTTTGGCAATAGAGATTAAGTTAAGAAACCAAAATCGTTAATTTGAGTTTACATTAAAGGGGCAAGAAATTGCCCCTTATTTATTTTGTAACTAACTTCAAGTCGGAAAATTATATAACCCAAATATCATATACTTATGCATTTTGAATATACTGAGGAGCACCTTGCAGTGCGGGATGCGGCTAGAGATTTTGCCCAGACAGAATTGCTTCCAGGAGTGATTGAAAGGGATACAGAAGCAAAATTTCCCCATGAGCAGATTCAGAAAATGGGTGAATTGGGCTTTATGGGTATGATGGTAGACCCCAAATATAATGGAGGGGGAATGGATACCATTTCCTATGTTTTAGCCATGGAAGAATTATCTAAAATTGATGCTTCAGCCTCTGTTTCCATGTCCGTGAACAATTCATTGGTTTGTTGGGGACTTGAAAAATATGGCACTGAAGCCCAAAAGGAAAAATATTTAAAAAGATTAGCTACTGGTGAAATCATTGGTGCATTTTGCTTGTCAGAGCCTGAAGCGGGCTCTGATGCGACTTCTCAAAAAACCAATGCAGTATTACAAGGAGAGCACTATTTGCTCAATGGCACAAAAAATTGGATCACCAATGGTTCCACAGCCTCTGTTTATTTGGTAATTGCCCAGACCGATGCTTCCAAAGGACATAAAGGTATTTCAGCTTTCATTGTGGAGAAAGGTTGGGAAGGTTTTGTCATTGGGAAAAAAGAGGATAAGTTGGGCATCAGAGGCTCTGATACCCATTCCCTGATGTTTACTGATGTCAAAGTTCCTATTGAAAACAGAATAGGAGAGGAGGGTTTTGGGTTTACTTTCGCTATGGAAACATTAAATGGAGGAAGGATTGGTATTGCCGCCCAAGCGTTAGGAATAGCCTCCGGCGCATATGAACTGGCCCTGGCTTATTCTAAGGAGCGAAAAGCATTTGGTAAACCCATCTGCCAGCATCAGGCCATACAGTTCAAGTTAGCAGATATGGCTACTCAAATAGAAGCCGCAAGGTTATTGGTCTTGAAGTCTGCCTGGCTGAAAGACCAAGGAAAAGACTATTCCCATGCCAGTGCAATGGCCAAATTATATGCTTCAGAAGTGGCTATGAATGTAACAGTGGAGGCTGTTCAGGTACACGGAGGATATGGTTACGTGAAAGAATATCATGTAGAAAGATTAATGCGGGACGCAAAAATTACACAAATTTATGAAGGCACCAGCGAAATTCAAAAAATAGTTATATCGCGAGGTGTTTTAAGATAATCCATTTTTAATTCGAATAAAGGGTATAAAATCTACATTTTATACCCTTTATTTCTGCTATTTTAATTTTTTATTAAATTTTTTTACTTCTTTGAAGAAAATTAATATACTTTTACCAAAAAATATAAACTTGTTGTCTTCATGGAATATTACAACAAAGTCATCGAATCAGTAGGTGTTCGCTTTTTAAAAGGCAATAACTATAAAGTAGAAAAGCCCGTGGCTATTTCTGATTATCAGGATTCAGATAATTCATTGATTTTACTGCATAAGGGAAGCTTGAAATTTGGAGAGGAGCAGGAATTGGTCAATGAAGGCGAAATCCTTTTTATCCCTTCTGGTAGAAAAACAGCCATTGCTTTTGGTTCGGTAGGAAAGAAAAGTGAAATTACCAATGAAAGTTTTCTGGATAATAAAAGGAAATACTTACAGACCATTAGCTTTAAAGAAATCAAATCTTTGGATGAAGATTGTCTGTCCATCGTAAACTTTGAAGCGAAAGTTTTTGATGTGGTCAATTTCTTTAATTCTTTAGGGATTCCACCATTTGTGATTCGCTTCAATGATAGGATAGCGACCATTATTGAGGATATGGTGAAGGAAAATGAAAGCCAGATCCCGGGAAAGGAGCGGGTGATGAAAATTCATACAGAACTTTTGGTCATAGAGGTGGTCCGTCACATTTTGAAAAATAGGCTGTTTATGGAAGAATTATCGACCAACAGTACATACTTCAAAGATCCAAGGTTGATAGATCTCTTCAATTATATTAAAAAGAATATTGGTGGGGATTTGTCCAACAAGGTTTTGGCCAAGGTTGCCAATGTATCCGAAGATTATGTGGGGCAATATTTCAAGATGCTTACTGGCATCAACCCGCAGGATTATATTGAATATCAGCGGATGGAGGCAGCAGTAGAGTTACTCAGAACCTCCAAGAAAAGTATCAGGGATATTGGCAAAGAAGTAGGCTACAAGGATACAGCTTATTTCTGTAGACGTTTTAAAATGATGTATGGTTTACCTGCTGGAAAAATGCGGCGTAGGGAATCATTAATCAACGTACAGAATTAATAAAAAAGCCGCCAATAAGGGCGGCTTTTTTTATCTGTCCTTTAAGGCCTCACACCTGTCATATGATGGGTCTATATCAATGAACACATCCTCTTTAGCCGTGAGGAACCACTTGCTCAGCAGCTCATCTTCTTTCTTTCTCCTGGTGGCAGCCTTTAATTTTTCATAATCATCATCAAGGTTGGCACGGTGTGCCGGAAAGCGTTCTTTATAGTATAAAATCCTCACTTTGGTACCCTCTCTTTCATCTTCAAAGCGCATAGGCGCGGTAGTCGTGCCTACTTTCATGGTATCAAGGGTAAAATAGAGCAAAGGATCATCCAATGTTCTTAGCGTTAACCGTGAAGAATTGGTCTGGGGATCAGTAAAGAACCCTCCATTATCGGAAGTGGCCCTGTCGTCTGAATATTCTTTTGCTGCCTTGGCAAAAGCGATTTTTCCATCATTGATTTGTGTTCTTAAACTATCCAAATAACGTTCCGCTTTTTTGATGTCTTCTTCTGAGGGAAGTGGCCTTATTAATATATGCCTTGTGTTATAGGAATTTCCTCTTCTTTCCAGCAATTGAATCATATGGAATCCAAACATGGTTTCTACCGGATCACTGATTTCACCTGGTCTTAAGCCCAACGCCGTTGCTTCATACTCAGGAGCAAGTTCCCCACGACGGAAAAAGCCAAGCTCTCCGCCCATAGCAGCAGAACCAGGGTCTTCAGAATACTGTCTCGCTAAAGTTTGAAAATCAGAAGTTCCGTCTTCAATCATTTTTTTGAAGCCTTTCAACTGCTCTACAATTTTATTTTTGACGCCTTCATTGACAACTGGCTTTTTTACAATCTGACCTACTGTAACCTCAGCAGAGAAAAAAGGCAGGGAATCCCTTGGAATAGAATTGAAAAACCTTCTGACTTCAGCTGGAGAAACGGTCAATCCCTCAGTAATTCTGACCTGCATTCTTTGAATAATCAACTGTTCCTTGAGCGACTCTTCAATTTCAGCTTTCATCTGATCGGCAGTTTTCCCATAAACTTCTGGCAGAATGCTCTCGTCACCGCCCAACTGCGCCAGCATCATGGCAAACCTCTGATCTGCCTGTATCATTACCTCTGCATCCGATACCATTACTGAATCCAGTTCTGCCTTGGCAACCATCAGCTTATTGATCAATAAAGATTCAAAGACATCACAACGGGAAGGGGTTTCAAAACCTTGTCTGGATTGCGCGATAGCATCCAGGTAAGCCCTTTGTACATCTGATTCCAATACAATGTAGTTATTGACTTTGGCGACAATTTTATCCAGTACTTGACCAGTAACTGGAGTAGTACTTCCCTGTTCATTTTCCTGGCCAAATGAGAATTGGATAATACATCCAAGAAAAAGGGCCAAGATAAATTTAAATTTACTCATAAATTTTAAACGCATTATTTTCAAGTGCACGGTTGTAAATTTCCTTCTGTAATTCCTCTACGAGCTGGACCCGCCTTTTATTGAGGAGGATTTTGGTTATTTCATCTCTCACAAACTCCAAAGGTGGTGTTTGGTCCTGAAGTTTGTATTCCAATATTCTAAAGTAATACCTGTAGCGGTCATCCTCTACGCTAATTAATTTGTTGTTCCTGAGTAAGCCCACCATATTGGAATTTCCTGCCAATGGTGTATTAATGACAATGTCATCGATTTTTACCCAAATACCATCCTCAAGAAAGTAGTTGGCCGCTTGTTCAAGGGCGATCTTTTGGATAGCTTCCTGTTGCTCCCCTTCTGCTAACCTCAATAACCTTTCCAAATTTCGGTTTTGGGGATTGTTTCTTTCCAGTTTTAGAAAGTTAACCCTAGCGATGATTTCTTTCAGTGTGAAATTTTCGCTGTTGAGGTTATAGTATGCTTCAATTTCCTGCTCCGGAATTTGAGTGTTCAGATTTTTTTCAAGATAATCTTTCTCAAATTCATATACCATTAAGGCATATTTATAATCGAGCAGCTTCCTGTTGATTTCTGCCTCATCAATCAATTTGGCCTTTGAAGCCTCCTTAATCATTAATTGTTTCCTAATCCAAGATTGAATATAACGTTCAATGATATTGCTGCTGTCAGAAGAGGACAATCCACCGGTATTGACCAATTTAAGATCAGATGCTCTTAGGAATTGTTGATCTACTGCTGCTACTATGGGGTCATCATCTTCTTTAGAGGTAGATTTAAATTGGAATAAATCGCAGGAGCTCAATAAAACCAAAAGCAGTACCCAGCTATTCTTAATTTTTAACGGCAATTTGATAAATTTTATTTTTTTCATCCTCATCAATCCGGATGATATAGTTTTCTTTTAATTTCTTCACTAAGGTTTCATCCAAGTATTGTTGGTAATCCTGAATGACTTTTCCTCTTGTTTCTGTAAACTTTTTGGTTTCAGGGGCTATTTTCTCACCAATCAATACAAAGGCAGTCCTTCCATTGAGCTTGATTTCCTGGAAAGTTTTTTCAAGGTCTGTTTTGGATAAAATGGGATGGGATTCCCATTCGTACAGTCCTTCTTCCATGGTAAAACTTAATGGATCGTCCAAAAGGAAGGTGTTTTCCAACCTATTGGAAAGTTCAGGACTGTACTTTTTGTCTGATAAAAACCTTCTTACAGAAGGGGTCTTATCTTCCTTACCCATTTGGACAATCAATGCCCTTATCCGTTCTTTCCAGACATAACGCTCCTTGTTCTCCTCATAAAACCTGAGTTGACCAAGGCTATCCATCAGTGCTTTTTGCCACACCTGATCATTCATCAATGAAAATAATAGTATTCCGTCTCTGTATTCCTGAAGCAATAACCGGTATTCTTCATTATTGGCTTCTAAATCCTGCTCTTCTGTCTGATTAAGGGTTTCCTCAATAAAGCGGTTAAGGGAGCTGCTTAAGCTATTTCTAGACCCTATCCGAACTTTATTTTTTTCATAATCGATAAATTTCAAGAAGTCAGCTACAGTTTTTTGTTGATTCATTACTGAAAAGACAATGCTGTCCAGTAATGACTTTTCCTGCACCTTTTGACTCAGGCTTTCCAAAGTTCCTTCCTGCTCAATGAGTTGCTGTAACTGGGTAAATGTGGATTCATTCTCTTCGAAGCCATACCTTGATTTTTGGATAGCAGTGACCTGGGATTGAATCAAAGATGACCTGCTGTCTCTAAGGATTCTAGATTTGATACTTGCCTCCATTTCATCAAATGAAGGTATCGGCCTTCGCTCTTCCAATCGTATGATATGGAATCCGTAAGGAGTCTTTACCGGAGGTGAAATTTCACCCTCCTCGGTCAAAGAAAATGCCACACGTTCAAATTCAGGAATAACAGAACCCAAACCTATCCAGGGTAAAGTGCCTCCTGAGTTTCGGCTTCCCATATCTTCTGAATACATTTCACATACTTCTTCCCAAATACTTTCTGGTTTTTGAAGCTCAGTGTAAATATCCCCAACTTTTCTTAAGGCTCGTTCCTCCGAAACGGGGTCGCCCAATTGTGCCCTCACTAAGATATAGGACACCTTTATTTCACCAGGGTTTGGTTTCCTATCTTCAAGTTTGATGATATGGTAACCAAAGTTGGTCAGTATTGGGTCAGATATTTCACCTATCTGCAATGAAAAAGCAGCATCTTCAAATTGATGCACCATTTGCAGGGAAGTGAAATAACCCAAGCTACCTTTATTATCTTTAGCTGAGGGATCTTCGGAATGCTCCAAAGCCAGTTCATTGAAATCTGCCCCTGCTTCTGCTTCTGCCTTGAGTTTCTGTGCCATCCTAAATACGGCAATGGTGTCTTCCCTGCTGGCATTATTGGGAAACTGCAAAAGGATGTGACTGGCTTTTACCACTTCATTCATCCTATTATATGCCTTCATGAGTTCTCCTTGCTGAAGGGAATTTTTGATAAGGTAGGGTTTGATTAGGTCTTCTCTGAAAACCTCAAACTCTCTTCTAAATTCCTCAAGGGTATCAAGGCCCATATTTTCAGCTTCTCTGACCTTCAACTTATAATTAATGAATAATTGAAGGTTTTCATCAAAATCCTCTGGGCTAATTTTATCTTCTCTGTCCTGAAACTGCCGGTTCTTTTTTAAAAGGTGTAAAAATTCTGCTGCATAAATGTCTTCATTTCCGATGGTCATCAAAGGAACCGGCGCTATTTCTGGTTCCTCTTTTTGAATGGTGGTTTTCGGGCTGCATGCAAGGGCAACCACCATTAAAGGATAGCAAATGAATTTCTTACTCATAGGAAAATACGTACCAAAATCATACTGCAATGTTACAAATTTATACGAAGAAATTGGGACACTTCGGTTATTAACCTATAAGAATTAACAATTATTTGGATTTCAGGTCTTTGATCAGGCGGCAGGTATTTTTTAACCCATTGGATTCGAACTCAATTTTGTCCATGATCTTTTTTACCAGCATGATGCCGAGCCCTCCTTTTCTTTTGGTTTTTACCACTTCAGCTATTTCAGGTTCCTGGTATTCCAAAATATTGAAGCCTTTACCCATATCAGTAATCTCAAAAATGATTTCCTCATCCGAAATTTGGGTTTTCAAATTGATATAAGTCTCAGGATCACAGGAATGAGAATGAATGATCATATTGGCGCACACCTCTTCCACAGCCAGAATCAACTGGTGAATTTCTATTTCATTAAGACCGGTTCCCTGAAGGGTATTACTCAAAAAATCCCTTAAGTTGGCCAATTGATGGGTATCGCAATATAATTTCAAATCATTCATAGCATCGCTTCAAGCGCGTCTTGCTCAGTACTTTTGATGGTGATTAATTTATCCAGACCTAAGATAACAAATACCTGATGTACCTTTTCCAAAAGCCCAAATATTACAATTTGAATGTCTTTCTCCTGAAATTCCTCCAAATATGACATAAATACGCCAAGGCCTGCTGAAGAAATATACTCCAATTGAGAGCCATCGACCAGTATCCTTTTTGTTCCTTTCTCGAGGATGTCCTGTATGGCCGCATCCAAGTCCACCGAGTTGCTCGCATCAATCTCTCCGGAAAGTTGCAAGATTACGTGGTCTTCTTGATCGATATTTTCAATCTTAAGCATGTCCTAATATACGCTAAATGAATATTATTGTTCATTATTTGAATTTTACGACCAAAAGCGAATAGTCATCATCCGCTATGGTGTTTTTTCCAATAAATTTATACACCTCTTTGATGATTTTGTCCTGAATTTCCTGACTGCTCAAATGGACATTTTGATGTGCCACTTTTCTTAGTCTTTCATACCCAAATTCTACACCATGATCATCCTTGGCTTCCACGATTCCGTCGGTGATAACCACCATTACATCCCCCTCCTTAAAATGGAAAGTTTTCTCATGTACGTAGTTTTTATAGAGCTGGTTACGCAATATTCCCAAACCCATACCATCAATACTTAAATACTCAGTTTCTTGTTTTTGGTGGTTATGGAATAATGTGGGACAATGACCCGCTCTACTGTATGTGACTGATTTTCTTACCGTGTTGATAAGGTAATAGGAAGTTGTAATAAAATGGTTCTTCTCCAAACATTCGCTTAAGGCATTATTGGCCAACACCATAAAGTCTTTAGGGTTGGGATGGGTCTGAACCAAACTATGAAAGACCCCTTTCATTTGGGACATATTAAACGCAGCAGATGTGCCTTTTCCGGAGACATCGCCTATAATCAAAGCAAAAGTATGCTCGTCCAACTGTTTGGTTTCATAATAGTCTCCTCCTACTTCATCAGCTGCTGCAGAAAAACCTGAAATTTCAAAGCATTCATCATGGTGTAGTTTTTCAGGCAATAGGCTTTCCTGAACCCGCTGAGCAATTTCTAGCTCTTCCTTGTATCTTTCATTTTTGATAGCTTCATTCAGCAACCTGTAATTTTCTACGGAAATGCAGGCCTGACCCACAAATGTGGAAATGATATTTACCATTTCTTTGTTGAAACCATCTTTTACCTCTTTTGCCAATATAAGCCTTCCCAGCAACTTTTGGTTAATATACAAAGGAGTGACCAAAGCAGATTTATATACTGGATGATTGATTTTGATTGGAATGGATTTTGAGTCCTCTTCCCTTTTTTGGGTTGGAGCTTGTGGATAAGAAGTGGATTGAAGTAATACGTTTTGTATTTGCTTCAAGATGCTTTTGTCTATGAACCTATACTGTAGTACTCCCAGCTGACCTTCTTCATTAAAAGTTTCCAGCCAACCTGCATCTGCATAAGAGGCGCTCATACTAGAGTCGATCAAGATGTCCAGTACTTGATTCTCATTCTCTCCGGGCTTTATTGATTGACTTAGCCGTTGGAAATTGATTGCTTCTGTCAATTTCTGCTCAAAAACAGAAGAAGTGGGTAAATTAAAGAGCGTAACCAAGAAACTGAAAAGCGAATAAATAAAGATAAATACGAATAAACCTATTAATAGAAGGTTGTCCGTAAGATTTACAGGAATCTGATCTGCATCACTGTAAGAAAGCACCTGTAAAAAAAGGTAAGAGGCGGATACCAGGATGATGGAGAAAAATAAGATGGATTTCCACTTTTCTTTAAATGTCAGATAGGGGATCCATTTCAGGTTGATTGATAAAGAGATCGAAAAAACAAAAATAAACACCAATCCAAAAAGGAAACTGTAATCCAAAGTATTTTGGTTGAAGAAAACAAAAAACATACTGATCGACAACAGGATTTCGAAGGCCTGCCATTGCTGAACCACCTTTTTTGTTTTTTGATAAAGAATAAGTCTTTTCCAAAGTAAAGTACAGGAAATAAGGAAAAGGCTTGTTAGTGCAAAGTTGACATGGTAAAAGAAATTTCGCATTAAAGGATCATTGGCCAGCCTTGAATCTCCAAGCAAACCGTAGAAACCTCGGATCAGCAAGGAAATGGCCAATGCCAATAGACCGGTAGATGCTCCCCTCCAGATTAGGTTTAAAAATTCATTTCTCTCATTTTTGGTAATGGAATAATTGTAAAAAAGATACACCATGATAAAAAAGGCTACCTGAAGGATGTAGGAAACCTCTGGTGCTACTCCAGATTCAATTTGGTTCATTAGGCCAAAAATCCTGGTAATATCGACAAAAACCAGTGCAAGCCATGCCAGAATGGCAATCAAGAAAGTTACTTTTCCGATATTTGGACTGAATAATTTGAACATGGATCTGAAAGGATCACAATATTACCAAAACTAACTTAATTATTTTCGGTATATACCTTGGACCAATTATAAAATAATGTTAAAAATTAATAAAATCATGAAGTTCTTTACCCTTTCCGGTACAGTAGTTTTACTACTCCTTTTTATCTCTTGTTCCTCTGCTGACATCAATCGCTTGCTTCAAAGTGCCGGTGGACAAGCTCCATTAACGCAAACAGAAGTTTCCCAAGGCTTAAAAGAGGCCTTGATTCAAGGAATCGGAAAAGGTGCAGACCAAGCTTCGCAGACAGATGGCTTTTTTAAAAATGACCTTATCAGAATTCTCTTGCCTGAAGATGCAAGAAGGGTGGAGAGTACTTTAAGGCAAGTAGGCCTGGGGGCTGAGGTAGACCGTGCACTTTTGGCCATCAACCGAGGGGCTGAAAGGGCTGCACAGGAAGCCAAACCGATTTTCATTCAGGCCATCAGGCAGATGACTATTCAGGATGCCTTCCAGTTGCTCAGAGGCGAAGAGGATGCAGCAACCCAGTATCTGAGAAGAACTACCGAGAATCAGCTGATAGAACTTTTTCAGCCGAGAATTCAGGAATCCCTCAATGAAGTGGGAGCTACCAGGTTTTATAGTGACATTGCCAATACCTACAATAGCCTTCCATTGGTCAATAGGCAAATAGATCCAAATCTAAATGCTTATGTGACGGAACGCGCTATTGATGGGCTCTTTCAACTCATCGCCATTGAGGAAAAAAATATTAGGGAGAATCCTTTGGAGAGGACTTCAGCCTTGATGAGAAGGGTATTTGCAGCACAGGACTAGAGGAAAACCACCTCTTCGATGACAGCTTTTCCGAATTGCTTTTCGATCAGGTTCAGAACTTTGGACCTGTTCATGGAGAGCTCCTTTTTCAGAGGGCCGGAGGATATTTTAACATAGAGCTTCTTGTCTCTCACAAAAAGGGAGTCTGTACGCATGGCTACAGTCCTGCCCATCAATTCAGGCCAGGCTTGAATTACCTGTCTTTCTTCAAATTTATCCTTCAGCCTATATGCCTTCAATAATTCTTCAAAGGCCTCCTGTAAGGGGGCCACTTCTTTTTTCCTACCCGTATGGTCTTTATACTTGTCCATAATTCAAAGATAGGATTTAAACTTAGATAAAAAGGGAAGCTGCTATGGTATCTGCCAGCAATTTGCCTTTGTCCGTTAGGAAAATGATTTCCTTTTTTTTGGAAATCATTCCCTGGTTTTTGAGTTCACTGATTTCCTTTTCGTCAAGTGAAACTCCAAAATCATTTTTAAGCTTTTCCAGGCTGCAACCCCAAATGGTCCTTAAAGAGGTTAAGATGTATTCATTGATTAAATCCTCTTTTGATAGGTCATCTATCTGGAAGGGAATTTCACCATTTTTGATTGCCTTTATATATAAGGCGTTATTGGCCACATTATAGCCTCTGCTTTTCCCGTCAAAAGAATGGGCACTGGGACCAATTCCCAGATAGGGAAGTCCCATCCAGTAGTTGGTATTGTGGATGGCAAACTGCCCCTCTTTACCAAAATTTGAAATTTCATATTGCAGGTAACCCGATGCCGCCATGGCTTCCTGAAGCATTTCAAATTGTTCTGCCTGAAAATCTTCCGTTGCTTCTTTTAACTTGCCTTTCTTTAACCAATTGCCAAAGGCTGTTTTGGGTTCTATGGTGAGTGCATAACTACTGATATGGCCAGGATCCAGCAGAAGGGCCTGTTTTAAGTCTTTTGCCCATATTTCATGATTATCATATGGAAAACCATAAATCAAGTCTATGGATAATTTCTCAAAACCTGCTTTTTGGGCAGTGTTTATGGCTTTCAGTGATTCCTCGGCATTGTGTGCCCGATTATAAAACCTCAAAACATGCTCGTCAAAACTTTGAATCCCTATACTTAAACGGTCTACGCCCAAGGATTTGAAGGTTTTGAGCCTATCTGCTTCTAAATCATCCGGATTCGCTTCCAGGGTGAACTCCAACAGGTCCAATGAGAAATGTTTATGAATCGCATTAACAATGGATTCTATTTCTTGTTCGTTCAACAAGGAAGGTGTACCTCCTCCAAAGTAAATGGTTTGAACAGTAGATCCCTTGGGCAAGTAATCTTTTCTGTTTTCAAGTTCTGTTATGATCATCGTCACCATCTCCTCTTTGCGTTGCAATTGGGTGCTGAAATGGAAATCGCAATAATGACAAGCTTGTTTGCAAAAAGGGATATGGATGTAGATACCGGACAAATTGATTAATTTTAGCCCCAAAGATACACGCAAACTGATTAGCAAGCATTGAAAATTAAGTCCATTTACTTTTTGACCCTGAGCTTTTTCTGCCTTATAGCAGGGCATGCCCAAGAGGACCGTTTGCTGAAATATGAAATTCAAGGGGACTTTTTTAGATCTGGGGAGTTTTATTTTAGCGATTCTCTTCAACTATGGCAAAATAAGAATCAGCTACTCTCCGAGCTTTATGAAATGGGTTATTTGAATCCTCTGACTTCTTTGCAGGTACAAGCAGATGGTCCGATGCTTTGGCAGATTTTCACTGGCGAAAAATTTGAATGGGTGAAAATCAGTAGAGGGAATGTGAATCCGGTTTTCTTGGTAAAGTCTGGAATTGATCTGAGACAGTACCAGAATCAGGCTATCAATTACAGGCAAATAGCGGGCTTATTTGAAAGGATACTTATTAATTCGGAGAACCAAGGTTTTCCTTTTGCATCCATAGGTCTGGATTCTTTGGTAAGGAAAGATAATACAATCGCCGGTGCATTGGATTTGGACATGGGTCCGTTTATCACTTTTGATACACTTAAAATCACAGGCAACTCCAAAACCCACCCCAATTTTTTGGCAAATTTTCTTCAGATAAGGCCCGGGGAGGCTTTTTCACAGAGAAAAATAAATGATGGAGTAAGACAGGTCCGTAACCTGCCCTACCTTCGGTGGTCAGGAGAACCTGAAATCAGTTTTCAGAATGAAGAGGCCACCTTATATCTGCCAATAAATGACAGAAGAATCAATTCCATAGATGGAATTATAGGCTTTTTGCCCAATGAATTGCAAGGAGGCAGGATGTTGGTAACCGGGCAATTTGACTTGGCTTTGTTTAATGTAGGTGGGAGAGGCAGGAATTATGAACTGCATTGGCAGCGCTTCAATGAGTTTTCCCAAAGTCTTCAGGTCTCCGCACTGGAACCATTGGTATTGGGCTCCGCACTTGATATCAGGGCTTCTTTTTCCCTTCTAAAGGAGGATACTACCTTTTTGAACAGGGATTTCAGGATTGATTTTGGGTATAGGTTAGGAACCAACACCTATTTGACTGTCTTTTCCCGAAGACAGGCCGGAGATCTTTTAGCTGTTGCTGGCCTGTCCGAGCTGAGAAGGTTGCCGGATGTGGGCGATTTTAGATTCAATAGCTATGGAATGGGCCTGGAACAGTCATGGCTTGATGATAGGTTTTTTCCCAGAAGGGGGGCTTTAGCCAATATGGAGTTCTCTATCGGGAACAAAAATATTTTGGTAAACACTGCCATCCCTGGCGAACTTTATGAAGGTGTGGACTTAAGAACACTTCAATACTACCTTAGAGGAAACATTGAAAAACACTTTTATTGGAATTCAAGGTGGGGCTTATTTTCAAGGTTGTCGGCAGGGTGGATGGAAAACCCCAATCTATTTGTCAATGACCTCTTCAGGTTGGGTGGCCTGAGGACTATTCGGGGCTTTAATGAAAACTTTTTCTTTACCAATAATTTCGCCTTTCTGAATGTGGAACCCAGGTTTTATTTTGATACCTACTCATATTTTATGATTTTTGCAGATGTGGGCAGATTGGAAAACAGGGTGCAGCAAGTTCCTGTTGATTTCCCTTATGCTGCAGGAATGGGATTTAGTTTGGAAACAGCAAGTGGTATATTTAATTTCATTTATGCATTAGGCGGTTCAAATACCCAGGATTTTGCTTTGAACTTTTCCAAAATTCATTTTGGCTATACGGGGAGATTTTAATTCATGAAAAAAAGCGGGCTGATTTTATTGATATTTCTCATCCTTGGCAATGCGGTAAAAGCACAGGTAATTGAGAACTACCAGTCGAGCATTATTTTCACCAAACCCAAAGGATTATTTAATAAGCAAGTATCGGCTAAAGTAGGATTGGACATCTTGAATTTCCCTAACAGTGAATTCTTAATTGAAATCCCTGGAGATGCTGCATTATTTTTTGATGGACGTCTTTGGATGCTTACGGAAAAAGACACCAGTTTTATAATTGAGCTGAAAACGCTTCAGGGGCAAGTCAATACAGAAGGAAATGCTACTACACAATTAGAAGTCTTAGGGCCAAATATTGGGCCTGATAATTTAAAAGTGTATAAAGGGCTTTTCGGCGGTGTTGAGATGGCTTATGCTCCCTATACCTCGGCTGAACTTGGTTTAGAAAAGCGGGAGATTTCTGAATTTGAAGATTTTTTCGTCCTTGCCTTGGTGATTTTAATGCTTCTATTTGCAGTGTTTAAAGTTGTTTTTCCAACAGTTCTGGGTTTTGTAGTACGCCCACAGACGATTTTTACAGCAGATGATTTTTCGGAATCAGGAAGCATTCAAAAGTTCTTTTCCCTTGATGTACTATTTTACCTCTTCATTGTCAACTTAGGTATTTCTCTTTTTACCATGTTGTTCTTTAAAGTTTCAGGAATAACTTTTTTTGCTTCATTGGCGGAAAGCAATATCAATAGTTTGTTTTTTATCTGGTTGATAAGTTCGGTGTTTTTGGCATTAGCCTCCCTTTTTAAATTTTTATTTCTTAAAGTAATGGTATTCCTTTTTGATTTGAATAAATATGATTTCGCACATTTTTTCTATTTGCTGAGGATTATTTCGATCAGTATGCTTTTATTATTGGGGATCAGTGTTTATTTCTATTTTAATAATAGAGAAGTTTTGGAAACCTTACTAGTGAATGGTGTAAAGTCTTTTTTTTGGCTGTATTTACTTGGAGTCTTGCTGATGTTTGTCATTATGGTAAACAGGGTACCATTTAAAAATTATCATTTATTTGCTTACATTTGCAGCGCAGAACTGATCCCGTTTTTGGTTTTCGTGAAACTGTTAACGGGTTGAAGTTTTGGAATTAGACAAAGGATAAGACCAATATTATGAGTAAAACTACAAAAGATAGACTTAATCCAGTCAGAAGTATCTTGGTATCTCAGCCAAAACCTAGTGATGAAAGGTCCCCTTATTTTCAACTTGCAGAAAAATATAAACTGAAAATCGATTTTAGGCCTTTCATTCAAGTGGAGCCAGTTTCCATTAAGGAGTTCAGAAAACAAAAAATTGACATTCTTAAGCATACAGCAGTCATATTTACCAGTAGAAATGCCATAGATCATTTTTTCACCATTTGTAAAGAGCTTAAAATAGAGATGCCTGCGGACATGAAATACTTTTGTATTTCTGAACAGACAGCGCATTATCTTCAAAAATATATTGTCATCAGGAAAAGAAAATTATTTGTAGGGCAAAAGACTGCCTCGGACTTATTTGATTATTTCAAGAAGCATAAGTCAGAGAAATATCTTTTCCCATGCAGTGATATACGCAAAGATGATATTCCGGAGTACTTGGATAAAATGGGAATAACCTACACAGAAGCTATTATTTATCATACAGTGGCTTCAGACTTATCCGATTTGAGAGACATTAAATATGATATTTTAGCTTTCTTCAGTCCTTCAGGAATCAAATCGTTAAAGCATAACTTTCCTGATTTTGAGCAAAATAATACAAGAATAGCTGCATTTGGACCGACGACAGCAAAGGAAGTTTTGGATCAAGGGCTCATTTTGGACATTGAAGCACCCATGCCTAATGCGCCTAGTATGACTGGGGCATTGGAGTTATACATTAAAAAGGCAAATAATTTGTGATCTTTTTAATCTTTTGTGGAGATTTTCAGTTTAATTGTGTAGAATAGAGATTCAAAAACTACCAAAGGTCCAGAATGAAAGTGCTGAAGTTCTCCAAGATAAAGCCCTTACTGATTTTTACACTCTTGGTGTGGCTTTCATTTGGGGCCATAGGGCAGCAGGATGCGCAATTTACGCAATACATGTACAATGGCCTTTTTTATAATCCTGCTTTTGCAGGAAAGGAGGCAGGCTACAATTTCTCTGCTTTGCACCGGTCCCAATGGCTAAATTATACGGGTACCAATGGGCCAGCGCCAATCACACAGTTGCTGACGGCTTCAGCCAGACTGGAGGATTATAATCTGGGATTTGGTCTGACTTTTGTCAATGATAATATTGGTCCTACCAATAGTCAGGAAGTCAATTTGTCTGCCGCTTATCATAAGAATTTAAGAAGGGGGGTACTAAGTGTGGGTTTGTCGGGCGGTCTATTTTCAAGTACTTTAAAGTATGATGAAATGGTAGTAATCAATCCTGACCCTAGGATTCCAGCAGAAGGAAGAGAAACCCGCATGAATTTTAATTTTGGTTTGGGTGCAATATATGATAGGGGCAATTACTATGTGGGATTGGGAAGCAGGCACCTTAACGAGCCAGGGTTTGATTTTGGAGATGGGGCGATTGATAACCAATTGTTAAATCACTCCTATCTATTGGCAGGTTACAGAATCCGCACATTTGCACTTTGGACCTTTGAACCAAGTTTTTTAATAAAATCTGTTTCGTTCAATAATTTCTCATATGATATAAGCGTTATAGCCACACACAATCAGAGGATCAGTGGAGGGTTGGCCTACAGGGGAGAAGAATCCGTTACACTGCTATTCGGATATGGGATATTAAGAGATAATTCTCTACGGTTGGGCTACGCATTTGACTTGGTTTTCGGTGGTCTTGAAGCCAAGTCTCCGACGAGCCATGAGTTCATGTTGACCTACAATCTGCAACCGGTTTCCCGTGAATTCCAAAAAGCGATTCAAAGGACACCAAGATTTAGGTTCTAAAAATTTCTCAAAATTTATTGTCAAATTTGCTATTTTCTGAGATTTTACATTAAATTTCGAGATTATAAACAGGTGATTTATTGTTAAATTTTACATCACTTAATTCATGTAAATCATGTATAAAATTATGAATTTCAGAATTTTGTCCGTTTTAACTATCTTTTTTGTGTCCATTCTGCTGCAGAGTTGTGGACTTTTTGGTAAGAGAGGCTCTGCCAGTGAAAAAGAAAACAGAAGAGGGGAAGTCACAGGCGTCCCCAAGAGACAAATCTGGCAGCAACCACTGCCAGTCGACATGGTGGCCATCAAGGCCGGGACTTTTTGGATGGGGCAGGCAGATGAAGACATTGGCTTCACGCAATCAGCATTCAACAAGCAGATTACTATCTCTGAATTTTTCATGGATAAGTATGAGGTATCCAACAACAAGTACAGACAGTTTGTGGAAGCTGTACGTTTAGGTGAATACACCTATGGTACACCTACCACCCTTAAAGAGCCGCCTGTATTCAGCTTGGATGAAGTGTTGCCAGATACTACAGTCTGGTCAAGTAGTTTTACCTATCATTATGGTGACCCATTGATGGAGTTCTATTTTGATCATCCTGCATTTGACAACTATCCTGTAGTTGGAGTAAGTTGGGAGCAAGCGCAGTTGTATGCGCAATGGCGAACATATCATATGAATGCCAATGACAGGTCTGATTATGATTATCCAAGTTTCAGGCTTCCAACAGAGGCGGAATGGGAATACGCTGCCAAAGGAGGTAAAGAAGTAGCCAAGTATCCCTGGGGCGGACCTTACCTCAAAAACAGAAGGGGCTGTTTGATGGCCAATTTCAAACCTGGAAGGGGTAACTACATTGATGATGGGTTTGCTTACACTGCACCTGTTGATGTTTTTGCACCAAATGGTTTTGGTCTATACAATATGGCGGGAAATGTTGCAGAATGGGTACAAGATGCATATAGTCCTGTTTCCAGCTCTTTGACTTGGGACCTAGATCCTAAATATGATGATCCTAATGAGAGGAGAAAGGTTGTAAGAGGAGGCTCCTGGAAAGATATTGCCCATTATTTGGAAACCAGTACCAGAACTTATGAATACCAAGATGTGAAAACTGCCCACATCGGATTTAGAACTGTGGTAACCTTCCTAGGAAGATCAGGTTCCATGGACGTAAACAACAGCAGAAGAAGAACAAGATAAATAGACCACCTTAATCAATTTTATTTCTACAATTACTTAATCATCTATTCAAAATGGCAAAGAAAAATTCTTTTAAGCACAAATTTTATGGCGTAATTATGCCAAAAATTTACGGTATTGGTGCAGCCGTAGTTATTTTAGGGGCGATGTTCAAAATCCTAGATTGGCCATTCGCTAGCCTCATGATTGGGGTCGGTTTGACTACCGAGGCGATCATATTTTTTCTATCAGCTTTTGAACCTGCACATGAAGAAATTGACTGGTCTAAGGTTTATCCTGAATTGGCCAGTGATGAGCCTGCGCCCACTAAGGAAAAAGCTCCGGCTAAAGGTGCTGGTTTGACGCAGAAATTCGATGAAATGATGGAAAATGCCAAGATTGGTCCAGAACTATTCGAGAGTCTTAGTAAGGGAATGACCAATTTGGCGACTTCTGCAGAGAAAATGGGTAAGCTGTCAGATGCAGCAGTGGCTACCAATGAGTATGCGGAAAATGTAAAGTCAGCATCAAGAACTTTGGTTGACATTAATCAGTCTTATGGTAAAACTGCCACTGCTTTAGTGGAACTTTCGTCAGCATCTAATGATGCTAAACAATACCATGCACAAGTGGTGGAAGTTACCAAAAATCTTTCTGCACTTAACAATGTGTATGAAATGGAGCTGATAGATGCTCAAAACCACATGAAAACATTGAATAAGTTTTATTCTAATGTAGCCACTGCGATGGAAGGACTTGCTGAGGCAGGTAAAGAAACAGAAGCTTTCAAAACTGAGTTGGCTAAATTGAATCAAAACGTAAGTTCCCTCAACAAAATATATGGCGGTATGTTAACAGCCATGAAAGGTTAAGCCTTGATGTATTTTATGTTTAATCTTTTATTAAGTTAAGATATGGCTGGCGGAAAAGAGACACCTAGACAGCGGATGATCGGTATGATGTACCTTGTTTTGACAGCATTGCTGGCATTACAGGTAAGTAATCAGATTCTCCAAAAGTTTGTGTTGCTGAACGATGGATTGGAAAGAACATCCAAAAATTTTATCAGCAAAAATGAATTTACTGTTTCATCTATAGCAAATACAGTTGAACAGCAAGGTAATAATGAAAGGGATGTACCTAAAGTTGGAGCTGCTCAGGAAGTGAGAAAGACTACAGCTGAGGTATTTAAATATCTGGAAGATCTAAAGCAGGAATTGATTACTGTTTCAGACGCAAGAAACGAGCAGGGACAATTCAAAAACTCTGCTTTGAAAAACGTAGATATCCCTGGAAATATTTTTAACAATAACCGAAAGGGGTTTGAGATGCAGGAAAAACTAAATGAGTATCCCCGCGAAATTTCAAACATCCTTAAGGGTATTGGTATTGAACTCACTTTTGATGACATAGCCAAAGACGCAAAGGATATAGAAATATTCAAGAATGATCCTGATGCAAGAAATAAAAGCTTTGTTAACCTGAATTTTGTCAAGTCTCCGATTGGAGCGGTAATAGCTATTATTTCCCAATATCAAAATGAAGTTTTGAATATTGAATCAGAGGCTTTGTCTTCCATCACAGGTTCAATTGGTACTTTCTATTTTAAATCCGACGTATTTAAGGCAAGTGTAGCCGCCAGTTCTAATGTGGTAGCCGCTGGCACTAAATTTGAAGGTAGTTTATTTATTGCTTCATCCTCCTCTTCAGCAGCACCTCAAATGACGGTTGATGGCAGAGAGGTGCCCGTAGTGGATGGATTTGGTGAAATCAGCTTCACCGTACCACCTGCTGGTCAATATGATGATAGAGGTCTTGCAAAAAGGGTACTTAGAGGAGAAATTGTGGTAAATATTGCTGGTGTAGATTCTACCTTGACAGTGGATTACGAATACTTTGTGGCACAGCCAATCATTAGGGTGACCTCAGAGGTGGTCAACCAGCTTTATGCAGATTGTGCCAATGACCTGAGTATCGATGTACCGGCACTTGGAAATGCTTATGCGCCTGATTTTACCATATCTAATGGTAATCTGATCAAAGGCCAAAGGGCAGGTCAAGTGACAGTCATTCCTGGAAATACCGGAAAAGTTACCATTGGAGTAAGCAGTGGAGGCAATAAAATCGGAGATGTAACGTATGATATTAGACCGGTACCTGATCCAACCATTCGATTGTTTGATGGTAGAGGACCAATCGATCTAAGTCAAGCGTATCCTTCCCCAGGGCCTTCCACCTTTATAGTGGAAGCAGTACCAGAGACTAACTTTGGAAGGACGATGGCCAGGGATGCTAATTTTGAGGTGACCGGTGGTGAGGTAATCCTTTTAAGGAATGAAGTTCCTCGTGAAAGGGTAAATATTACCGGTAAGAATGTGGCCATAAGGAACCTTTTGGCAGCAGCAAGACCGGGTGACGGTATCGTGGTAAGGGTAACAGAAGTGACCAGGACTAATTTTCAACAAAGGAGAATTAAGAATACACTAGCTCAACCAGAGATTATCAGATTGCAGCTTAGATAACAGATTAGGTATAGCCTTAATCAAAATCATTACATTATGAAAAATAAAAATTGTTTTATCGTAAGTTTTGCCCTTATTGGATTTCTGATCATATCAGATGTCTTTGGCCAAGTAGCTACGAGCGTGAATCCAAATGCTTCCGGAGATAGACGATTTAAGATAGATACCGTTTTTTCTGTCTTACCGATAAGAGAGGATGATATTTTGTTCCAAATCAGTGTGTGGAGGAGGATTGATTTAAGAGAGAAGTACAACCAACCCTTATTTGGTTCAGGGGATACCAAAAATAATGGTATAATGAACAATATTTACAGGGCGATTGTGGAAGAAAATGCTTTTGAAGTTTTTGAAGATGAGGGATTTAAAAAGCCACTATCTATTGCAGAATTTCAAAACAATTTCTGGATTGCGGCTAATGGAGACAGCATTTTTGTCAAACAGCTGTATTATCTGGATTTTAAAGAGGACTTCCTTTTTGATCGTCATCATTCCCAAATTAAGTTTGATATCAAATATCTGGAATTGGTAATGCCTTCTCCTACAAATGCCAATGCTGGGCAAAAAACGATTGGTTTTATCAGGTATAAGGATTTCTACAATTACTTTAAAGATCATCCTGATGCAAAATGGTTAAATTTTCAGAATGACTCCAAAAGTATAACTTATGATCAGGCATTTGACTTAAGGCTGTTTAGGTCAGTTGTTAGAAAATACACGAATGCTGATGATGCTTTAATTGCTGACTTGGTCAATCCTGACCACCCTAGCCCGGAGCTTGTTGCGTTTTTAAATTCCTTGGAATTTGAATATAAACTTCTCGATATGGAAAACTCCCTTTGGGAGTGGTAATCAAAAAGGCGGGTTTATTACCCGCCTTTATTGTTTTCTAACCAAGCCAATAACTTATCGGCTTTGGATTTACCGATAATTTCTTCGATCTCTTCCGCTTTTGCAGCTTTGATTTTTTTGAAAGATTTAAAGTGCTTCAACAATTTTTCAGCGGTATGTTCTCCTATACCCTCAATATCAGTCAACTGTGTACTAAAAGCATTTTTGCTCCGTATATTTCTGTGAAAAGTGATGGCAAAGCGGTGGGCTTCATCCCTAATTCTTTGCAATAACCTCAGGGATTCGGATTTTTTATCAATATGAATAGGGTACTGATCTCCTGGGAAGTAAATTTCTTCCAATCTTTTGGCTATACCGATGATGGGTATTTTACCATAGATACCGAGTGTTTTAAGCGCTTCAACGGCTGAAGAAAGCTGTCCCTTTCCACCATCAATAACAATTAATTTTGGCAAAGGCATCTCTTCTTCCATTAGCCTCTTATATCTTCTGCCTACTACTTCTGTCATACTGGCAAAATCATTGGGGCCTTCTACTGTTTTGATATGGTAGTGCCTGTAAGCTTTGACCGCAGGTTTACCATTTAGGAAACAGACCATACTCGCTACAGGATTACTACCCTGAGTATTGGAGTTGTCAAAGCATTCAATATGGTCTGGCATTTCCTGTAGGGAAAGGTCAGATTGCAGTTGTTTCAAAACTCTGAATTTTTTGTCTTTTACTTCTCCTGAAGCCAATAATTTTTCTTGTTTGTAGTATTTGGCATTTTTCAGTGATAAATCTATCAGATGCTTTTTATCACCAATTTTAGGGACATGAATGTTTAGTCCTTCATAATTTTCTTCCAGTTGGATATTGATAATGATTTCATCCGCATCACTGTTGAATTGGTCCCTAAGCCGCACGATTGCCGTCAGCAAGAGGTCGCTTTCGGTTTCATCCAACCGCTTTTTAAGCTCTACAGTTTTGGTAATGATAATAGCACCGTTTTTTACTTTTAAGTAATTCACGTAAGCATTTTTTTCATCACTTACTATGGCAAAAACATCTAAATCTTTAATGCTTGGATTGACTACCATAGATTTGGATTGGTACTTCTCCAAAAGATCCAGTTTATCTTTGAAGTATTGTGCCCTTTCAAATGCCAGCCCTTCAGCTGCCTTTTGCATTTGGGTTTTGAAATAGTTTTTTGCAAGTCCAAGATTCCCTTTAAGTATGTGTTTGGCCTGCTCAATGTCCTCCAAATAATCCGATTCATTTTGTTTTCCTTCACAAGGCCCAAGGCAATTACCAATGTGATATTCCAGGCAGACTTTGTATTTGGCTTCTTGAATTTTTTGTGGACTCAAATCCAATTTGCAGGTTCTTATCGTAAATACCCCCCTGATAAGGTCCAAAACATTGTTCATGGCTTTGACCGATGCAAATGGCCCAAAGTAAGTCCCTTTGTGGGGGATGAGCCTCCTTGTGGGATAAATTTGGGGGAAGTTTTCCTTGGTCAAAAGCAGGTAAGGATAGGTTTTATCGTCTTTGAGTAGGATATTATATTTGGGCTGGATCTTTTTGATGAGGTTGTTTTCCAGAAGCAAAGCATCAAATTCTGAATTGACTAAAGTGATTTCTATGCTTTCAATTTCTCTTACCATCCTTTTGGTTTTGTGATTGATGCCCTGCCCTTTCACAAAATAAGAGGCTACCCTTTTTTTTAGACTTTTTGCTTTCCCTACATAGATCAGGTCTTTTTCAGCATTGAAAAATTTGTAGACTCCTGGTTGGTCTGGGAGTGCATTATATTCATTTTTGGTATAAGATGGTACCAGCATGTTGTAAAATTAATAAAGAATGCCCAATCCTTCAGTTGGATAATTAAGTCTTCAATGATTTAATTCGTATTATTTTATTATGCATTACATGAAACTAAGAAGCCCCATAAAGGGGCTTCTTTTCAAATGGATTTTTTATTTATTTTCCTAGAAATCGTTTTTCCTTTGGTCAAAATCAAAATCTGTAAATCTGCTACTGCTCCGCTCATATTGATCGCAGTCAATTTCAATACTCAATGGCCTTTCAGGTCTTGGGAACGGTCCTTTGGTATACCCGAGAGCAGGATCTGCATATACTTTGGTCATGTATCTTACCCAAATCGGCCTGGCAGTCTGACCACCCTGACCACTTACCCAGCTCCTGAAGTGAATGGCCCTGTCATCACCACCTACCCAAACACCGGATACCAGGTCTTTGCTCATGCCCATATACCATCCGTCAGATGCATTTTGGGTAGTACCCGTTTTTCCTCCTAATTCGTTTCCTTGGTCTCTAAGTGTCCAAGGCACTCCTTGGCTTGTTCCTCCCGCCTCTTCAAAGCCACCTTTCATCATATGTAACATCAGGTAGGCATGTTCTTCGCTCATTGCTGGACGCTTTTTAGGGGTAAATTGCTGAAGTACATTTCCAAACTTATCCTCTATTCTGTCAATATAAAAAGGCGTGATGTGTTCTCCCTTATTGACAAATGTACCCATAGCTCCTACCATTTCAAACACGGAAACATCACTTGTCCCCAAGGCCAATGCCGGTACTTCTTCCAAATCACTGGTAACACCTATTCTATGGGCTGTTTCTACCACTACTTTGGGTCCTAATTTTTTCATCATAAAGGCCGTAACTGAATTGACAGATTTGGCCATTGCCCTTCTGATGGTCATTTTTTCATAGGTGAATTTCCCGTCTGCATTTTTTGGAGTCCACGCAGGTTGACCAGGTATATTGATTTCAACCGGTTGGTCAATTACAGAATAACAAGGGCTGTAACCATTTTCGATGGCAGCCGCATAGACAAAAGGCTTAAAGGTAGACCCCGGTTGTCTTTTGGCCTGGCGCACATGGTCAAATTTGAAGTATTTGTAGTTGATACCACCAACCCATGCTTTAATATGACCTGTATGTGGGTCCATGGACATAAAACCAGACTGTAAGTGCTTTTTAAAATGCCTAAGAGAATCCATGGTGCTCATCAAGGTATCAATTTCTCCTTCTGTCCAAGAAAAGATGCGCATTCTTTTCTTTTCATTCAGCTTGATATTGATAGAGTCACTGTTGGCCCCATATCTTCTGACCAAATTCCTGTAAGCATCGGTTCTTTTAACTTGGTTTTCCAAAAAGTTAGGAATCACCCGGCCATTCTCATCAATCCATGGGTCTCGGCTGCCCATTTCATTTTCGAATTTCTTTTGCAGTTCTCGCATGTGTTCATCCATGGCTTCCTCTGCATACCGCTGCATTCTGCTATCAATGGTGGTGAAGATTCTCAAGCCATCTCCAAATAAATCATAGGCTGTTCCATCTGGTTTTAGGTTTTCACGTGTCCATTGCAATAACTCTCCTTTTAGAACTTCCCTGAAGTAGGTAGCAATCCCCTGATTCTGATTCTCTACACGGTAATCCAACTCGATGGGCATAGCCATCAAAGAGTCTCGTTCTGTTTTACTGATATAACCGTATTTTGCCATTTGAGCCAGTACGGTATTTCTTCTTCTTAATGAATTTTCGGGATTGAAAACCGGGCTGTAATAAGTGGGTGCTTTGAACAAACCTACCAAAACAGCAGCCTCCTGTAGTTCCAATTCATTGGGATTCTTATTGAAGAAGGTTTTGGATGCTGTTTTAATGCCATAGGCATTACTTCCAAATTCTGAAGTGTTGAGATATAGGGTTAAAATCTCATCTTTGGTGTAAGATTTTTCAAGTTTGGCTGCAACAATCCACTCTTTGGTTTTGATGATCAACATCCTCAGTCCAGGGACTCTACTTAGCGTACCTTGTGATTCCAAATTTCTGGTTTTGAACAGGTTTTTGGCTGTTTGTTGACTTAAAGTACTACCTCCTCCTGCTCCTTGTCTAAGGATCAAGGATTTGAAAAGTACCCTTCCCATACTTTGTAAGTCAATACCGGAATGCTTTTCAAATCGCACATCTTCTGTGGCAATAAGGGCATTGACTAGGTTTGGGGAAAGTTCGTTGAATGTGACTGGGCTTCTGTTTTCCCTAAAATAACTTCCAAGGAGTACCCCGTCCGCGGAGTATAATTCTGATGCTTCTTCGGTTCTGGGGTTTTCAAGGGCCTTGAAATCGGGTAGTTCTCCAAATAAGCCTAAGAAGTTGACACTTACTGCCCAAATAAACAGGACAAAGCCTACAAGGCCGGCAGCAAAGACCAACCAAATTAGCTTAATGATTTTACTGGTCATTATATCTTTTTTGTATAGATGCTAGATTATTGATAAACCCTTTTATAGAATTGGCGGTATTCATTAAGGTTTTTACGTCTATTGAGTTCCTGAAAGTTTTCAATGGAAATCAGGAAACACTTTTCTTTATCCTCTTTTTCCAAGGATTGGGAGTTGAAATTGTTCATGAACTTGCTTCTATAGTCAAGTGCTTTCTCAGCATTGCTGAATGGGCTCACTATAAAAATCACTTCTTCACGATTTAGGTTCATATTTCCGGTTCTTAACCTTGCATTGGGGAAGTTCTGAAGGTGGAAAGATTCCAGGTCTGCCAAGAGATTTTTGGATTCTCTTGCTTTTTCAGGATTCAAAGCGATGACAAATATATGGGTTTGATTAGGATTTTCACGGTAAGGCGAATCATCTTCTTCTTCCAATGCTTCCTCATCCACTGATGCCACCTCTCCTTCGACATCATCTGGCGATTTTTCCATTTCTGTTTCAGATTCAGTTTCTTCCACTTCTCCAGTCAATGCTATCAGCATATTTCTTGCCAATTTTTCTAAATCTCTTTGTTCAGCCGTCTGAATGTAATTTTCAAGCCTTGTTCTATATCTTTCCTTATCATCTAACTTGCCAGAGACCATGATGTCCAGTAAGATCAGCCTTTCTGTGTTTTTGGTAAGGGGATAATTTTCCAAAGCCTGACGAATTGTCGCTCTGGCTTCGGGGTACTTTCCACTGTAATAAAATTCATAGGCTTCTTTATATAACTCAGATGATGCCATAAAGGCTTGATTTCCTTTTACCGCGTCAGGGTTATTCACAGAAAAAGTGAAAGGTGAATCAGGGAATTCCCTGTTTAGTCTTTGTGCATATAGGGAAGAATTACCATTGATTTCCTGGTTGGCAAGATAAAGAATATAATAGGCCTCTGCCTTTTTACTGGAATTGGGATAAATGGTAATCAAACTCTCCAAATATTCAATGCTCATTTCTGCTTCCTTGAAATCAAAAAAGAGCAATTTGCCCAGTTCAAAATAAGAAGTTTCCAGGCCCTCTTTTAAGCGCTCAAGGGCTTCTGCAGTTCTTGGAATCTGTGCAAGTAGACTTTCTTTATCAGGTAATTGCCCCGTAATACTCCCAGTATCTGCTTCTTCAGCTTCATCGACCGACGCTGTAGCTGTGGAACTGCTGGCCCTGGCGGATCCCCCAAAGCCTTGAACATTTCTTCGCCAATCATCTTCTAAAGGCCGGGTTCCCCAGCTTCTGTAAAAATCGATAGATCCCCTTTGCATGGCTACTGCATTGTCAAAATAAAAAGTCTCTCCCGTTCCTCTCCCGCCAAAGGCCAGGAGGTTATCAAAAATGCTACTTGGTCTTTGCTGTGCTTTTTCTTCTGCCTCACGCAAGAGCCTTTCTTCTTCCTGTCTGATAAACATTTCAGCAATCAGCGCTTGTTCTTCTTCGCTCATTTGGGAAAGACGGATCAAACTGTCATTCCTACTGATCGTCTCATAATGGAGTACATAATTATCGAAATTAGCCTTCTTTTCATTGATCTGAGGATAAATAATATCTGAGGGACGTATATGGGTTAAGGCAGAATCGAGGTAGTATTTAGTCGCACGGAAATCCCTTTTGATATCAAAACTGATTTCGGCTAATTTCTGATAGATATAACCTTTTTGAATCGGGTTTTTGCTTTCCTCTTTTGCTGCCCTTATCAAAAGACTTTCAGCTGCTTCTATATCATCTTGCTTCAGTTCAAAGAGGGCTTTTTCATAAAGGATTACATCTCTTAAATCCCTGTTTTTGCTGTCTTTGTACAAATCATCATAATAGGCCCTTACCCTTCGTAAGTCTTTACTTTTATTGAGTTCGGCTACCTGCTGTGCAAAGAGTTGAGCAAAAAAGCTCCTTTCGTAGGGAGGGTTACCTTTGAGCGCTTCTTGATAATAGGTGTAAGCGAGGGCATCCAATCCTTCTCTTTGATAGAGTTGGGCCAAAATAAAATTGATACGGGACAATTCTTTTTTGTCTTTAGTCAGAGAAGATGCCCTGTCCAGAGAACCGATTTTTCCATTGATTTCGCCCCGGAGGTCATAGTAATAGGCCAAATTCTTGTAAAGAATAAATCTGTTTTCTTTGTTGATACCGGTTTCTTTAGAAAGATAGTCTATTACAAAAGCTGCCTCATCGAATTTTTCCAAGTCGGTGAATTGCCGCATCAGTTGAATCAAACTGCGGTGTCGGATTCTCTTTTTCTTACTGTTGACGTTCAAATACCTGAAAGTATTGGATGACTCATCGAAATTAGCTTCATAATAATCGGCCATTCCCAAAAGGAAGTAAGCATCATCTACCCATTTGGAAATACGGTGCCATTCTATTGCTTTGGAAGAAAAAGCCCTGACATCTGTCAATAAATCAACATTTTGTTCAATAGTAGCACTATCAATAGGAAAAAAAATGGGGAGTACTTGGGTATAATCTTCCCTATGATCTTTTTCAATCTGCAGTTCAAGTTCCTTGATATTGTTTTGGGCATACCAAAGGGCATTGTACCTGGATGTGGTATTATGAAATAGCCTATTGGTAAAAGTGTCTTTCGTTGAAGAACAGGCTGAGACTACCGCTGCAAGTAGGATTACAATGATTAGAAAAGAACCACGCATCTTGGCAAGTTTGACAATGTCACAAATTACTGGTTTTGTATCAATTTATTAAACGCTATCGTTTATTATTATATTTTTGAGTCCCCAAAAATCAAAAAACCGACCCATTGAAAACTATTAATAAGCTCAGCCAACTTTTAAAAGCGAAATTTCTTGTGGTAATAAGGAAAGAACAGGATTTTTCCGTCATTACCTCTTTCAATATTTCAAGTGGCAAAACCATTGCAATATTAATTTTATTTTTCATTCTGACATTCGGACTGTCCTTGTTCTTGTCCAAAACATTATTGCGTGCCTGGTTTGATCCTTTTTACAAAGAAACAGAAAATACTGCTTTGTTATTACAAATGAGTGAGGCAGTAGACTCTCTGCGTTTAGAAGTACTGAAAAAAGACAACTATGTCAAGAACATTCAAAGGATCATTGCAGGAGAGGCGGAATATTTAGAGGAATTCATAGATCAGGATACTGCTTTAGCTCCACAAAGGAGGACTGCTGAGACACTCTTTGAGCCAAGTGATGCGACATTGAGTATCCTACAGGAAATGCGGGGTACCCCTTTGGAATTGGAGATGGGACAACCCTTTAATACAGGCTTTTTAGGAGAGGTTTATTTCTTCCCACCAATAAAAGGGGTGGTGACAGCAATTTTTGATCCCAAAAAAGACCATTTTGGAATAGATATTGTGGCGAAAGAAAACGAACCCGTTAAGACCATTGCTGATGGTACGGTTATATTTAGTTCCTGGACTTTAGGGACAGGATACGTTGTAGCAGTACAGCATTCCGATGATTTGATTTCCATTTATAAACATAATTCGGTAATATTGAAGAATCTAGGAGAGTCGGTAAAGGGTGGTGAAATTATTTCCATTATGGGAAATACCGGAGAATTGACCACCGGTCCACATTTGCACTTCGAAATATGGTACAAAGGTTCTCCGCTTAATCCCCAAGATTTCATTTCTTTTAATTAATATGTTTAACAAGACCGAAGAAAAAAAATCCGTTGTCGACATGGTAAACTCGAGCAATGTGATTTCCAAAGAGACAAAGATTAAAGGCGACATTCTTGCTGAAGGAAACATCCGTATTGAAGGAGTTGTCGAGGGCTCTGTAAAGTCCAAAAGCAAAATTGTTATTGGAGAGTCTGCCTTGATAAATGGTAATCTTTCTTCCACTGAAGCGGAAATTTCCGGTAAGGTGGATGGACAGGTCATCTGTTCAGATGTACTTTACCTGAAAAAAACCGCCTTGATTAACGGAGATATCGTGACCAATAAATTGGTGGTAGAGAATGGCGCAACATTTAACGGACGTTGTCAGATGGGAGCAGAGGCGAGTAAACCCTCTAAATCTCCAAAAGTAGATGAACCCAAAAAAGAACTCGCCACAGGATAAACCATACCTAATCTTCAAGTACCTCGGCCTTTCCTTTCAAATGTTCGCTGTGATAGGTTTGGGAACTGTATTGGGGTGGTATATACAGCAAAAAAGCCAAATGAAATTTCCCATTTGGCTTTTACTTTTTTGTTTTTTGTCCATTGTGATCGCATTTTACCAACTCTATGTCTCTATGAAAAAAGATGAAATGGAAGAGCGGAAAAATAAAAAGGATTAATTTTGCCCCTTCTAATTTCTGAAGATGAAACAAATTATACGTCTCACCGTAAAACTGATTTTGTTGTCCCTTTTGATTCTGGGGGCGGCCTACTTAATTGAGGGTGTTTTTGGCCTTCAATGGATTCATGAAAGTATCAAAAAGATTGTTTCTTTCTTTTTGGTTTTGACTTGGTTGACTGGAATTTTCACGCATTACCTACTTTCAATAAGCAAAGAAAATTCTGTCAATATTTTGTTAGGTGCCATAGGTATCAGACTATTGGGCAGCATTGGTTTTGTGGCAGTGATGCTCTTCCTCGGTCAGGAAAATTTAATTCTGTTTGTGATCAATTTTTTTGTTGTTTATTTATTCTATTTATTGTTTGATATATATATGCTTATAGCTAATTTGCGCCCGAATTCGAGGTAGGTACTAAAAAATCATTTGATGTTCCGTAAATTTCTTTGCCTAAGTATTTTATTATCAGCGTTTATGCTGATTTCTTCTCAGACTGCCACCGCAGCGGGAGACGAGGAAGATAAAACAGGCTTTATTATGCACCATGTGAAGGATTCCCATGAGTGGCATTTTGCAACTTTTGGAAACACCCACATAACCCTTCCTTTGCCGGTCATCATTTATTCTTCTGACAGGGGCTTAGAGTTTTACATGTCTACCCAATTTCAGAATCCTGAGACCCATACTTTTGGAAAGGCTTATGCCCATAATGGATATTACATCGATGAGCATGATCATCTGAAAGCTTTGGATGAAAACAGGTCTTTTATAGAGCTGTCTATTACCAAAAACGTGGCAATGCTTTTTATTGTATTGGCCATTGTGATTTGGATTATTCTTTCTGCCGCTTCCCATTACAAAAAGCATCCAGGCCAAGCGCCCAAAGGTGCAGCTTCTTTCATTGAGCCTATCGTGGTATTTATCAGGGATGAAATTGCCCTTCCCAATATTGGTCACCATAAGTACAAAAAATTCACCCCGTATTTATTGACCATTTTCTTCTTTATCTGGTTTGGAAACCTTTTGGGACTTTTCCCTGGAGCGGCTAACCTTACTGGAAATATTGCGGTTACAGCCACTTTGGCCATCTTTACTTTCTTTGTAACCAACCTTAATGGAAACAAAGACTATTGGAAACACGTGGTGGCCACTCCAGGTGTACCCGCACCGCTTTTGCTGATTATTGTACCTGTAGAGATTATCGGTCTGTTTACTAAGCCGTTTGCCTTGATGGTCCGTCTCTTTGTGGCGATCACTGCAGGTCACATTGTGATATTGAGCTTCATAGGTTTGATATTCGTCTTCGAATCTTATGCTGTAGGTCTAGCGAGTACTGTAATGGTTGTGTTTATCAATATGATTGAATTATTGGTAGCCACTATTCAGGCTTATGTATTTACTTTGTTCTCAGCCATGTACATTGGTCAGGCTGTGGCAGAGCATGATCATCATTAATTAGGAATTTCTTTGTTCAATTTATAAAACCTAACACGTATGTTAACTTCAATCTTGTTATCTGCCGGTTTTGCACTTATGGGTGCAGGTATCGGTGCCGGAATTGTTGCGATTGGCGCAGGTCTGGGTATTGGTAGAATCGGTGGTCAAGCAATGGAGGGTATCGCCCGTCAGCCTGAAGCAGCTGGTAAAATCCAGACTGCCATGTTGATCATCGCTGCCCTTATCGAGGTGGTTTCCCTTTTTGCAGTAGTAGTATGTCTACTTATTGCTTTGGGTGATTACACTTTCTAAGAAAGTTAAAGAGGGATTGGCGCTAGGCCAATCCCTACTTTATCAATTGAACAAACATTGAAATAGGCATTAAATTTATTATTTATGGATCTTATAATACCTGGTTCTGGCTTGATTATATGGCAAATCATCGGATTTTCCATTTTGCTTTATATCCTTGCGAAATTTGCTTGGAAGCCAATTCTTTCAGCTTTGGAAGCGCGTGAGAAAAGCATTGAAGACGCGCTTAAATCCGCTGAGATCGCGAGAAATGAAATGGCCAACCTAAAAGCTGAGAACGAAAAAATTCTTCAGGAAGCCAAAATTGAAAGAGATCAAATGTTGCTTAAGGCTACTGAAACAGCTAAGAAAATAATAGAAGAAGCCAAGGAAAAAGCACAGGAAGAAGGCGCAAAAATGATCGAAAATGCTAAAGCTGCCATCGAAACTGAAAAGCAGGCCGCTTTGGAAGAAGTTAAAGTTCAGGTAGGTGTACTTTCTTTGAATGTAGCTGAAAAGCTATTGAAGAAGAATTTTGCCGGTGATAAAGCGCAGCAGGCTTTGGTAGAAGAATTGGTAAAAGATCTTAAGCTGAATTAATTATGTCAGATATTAAAGTTGCCTCCCGGTATGCCAAAGCACTTCTAGAACTCGCTGTTGAGAAAAAACAGCTGGAAGAAGTATACAGGGATGTCAATCAATTGCTGTCCATTGCTGCTGAAAACAGGGAACTTGTTTTGTTGCTGAACAGCCCCATTGTCAATACTGATAAAAAGCACAATGTGTTAAAAGCCCTTTTCGAGAAATCCGGGAATGGCATCACTTTGAGTTTTTTTGAAATCGTCACCAGAAAAAACCGCTCTAATGTCCTGATATCTACAGCAAGAGAGTTTAAAAAATTGTATAACCTGCACATGGGTATCCAAGAGGCAGAGGTGACCACCACATTGCCTCTTACTGATGATCTTAGAAAAAGGTTTGAGGAGATTGTGAAGGAGATTTCCGGTTTGAGTAAGGTGGTGTTAATTGAAAAAATTGACAAAGACCTGATTGGAGGTTTTGTTCTTAAAGTGAACGACAAATTGCTTGATGATTCTTTGAGTGGAAAATTGCGCAACCTAAGGTTGAAATTTGCCCAAAGGTATTTCGTCAAGACTTTCTAAATTAATCGCATAACAATTAAAAAAAAATATAATGGCACAAGTTAGACCTGATGAAGTTTCAGCGATTTTGAGAGAACAACTCTCAAATGTCAAAACTGAGGCTGAACTTGAAGAAGTGGGTACCGTACTCCAGGTAGGTGACGGTGTGGCCCGTATATATGGACTTACCAAAGCCCAGGCTGGTGAATTGTTGGAGTTTGACAACGGTTTGAGAGCCATGGTGCTTAACCTTGAAGAAGATAACGTAGGTGCTGTACTCTTTGGCGACTCTAAATTGGTAAAAGAAGGAGATAACGTCAGAAGAACCAAGCAAATCGCTTCTATTAAGGTAGGTGAAGGTATGTTGGGAAGGGTTGTGGATACCTTGGGTAACCCAATTGACGGTAAAGGTCCTATTCAAGGTGAGCTTTATGAAATGCCATTGGAGCGTAAAGCTCCGGGTGTAATCTACCGTCAGCCAGTAACTGAACCACTTCAGACAGGTATCAAAGCCATTGACTCCATGATTCCAATCGGAAGGGGGCAAAGGGAATTGATCATTGGTGACCGTCAAACTGGTAAAACAGCGGTGGCCATCGATACCATTCTAAATCAAAAAGAATTCTACGAAAGAGGTGAGCCTGTATTCTGTATATATGTTGCTGTTGGCCAAAAGGCATCAACAGTAGCAGGAATTGTTTCTGCCTTGGAAAAAGGTGGAGCACTTCCCTACTCAGTGGTTGTTTCTGCAGCTGCTGCAGATCCTGCTCCTATGCAGTTCTTTGCTCCTTTTACCGGTGCATGTATCGGTGAATTTTTCCGTGACACAGGACGCCCTGCCTTGGTAATCTATGATGACCTTTCCAAGCAGGCTGTAGCTTACCGTGAAGTTTCTCTTCTTTTGAGAAGACCTCCGGGACGTGAAGCATATCCTGGTGATGTATTCTACTTACATTCCAGATTATTGGAAAGAGCTGCAAAAATCAACGCTTCTGACGAAATCGCCAAGCAGATGAATGACTTGCCTGAATCCATTAAGCCAATGGTAAAAGGTGGAGGTTCTTTGACCGCTCTGCCTATCATTGAAACCCAGGCTGGTGACGTTTCTGCTTATATCCCTACCAACGTAATCTCTATTACTGATGGACAGATCTTCTTGGAGACCAACTTGTTTAACTCAGGTATTCGTCCAGCCATCAACGTGGGTATCTCTGTATCCAGGGTAGGTGGTAATGCACAGATCAAATCCATGAAGAAAGTAGCTGGTACCCTTAAGTTGGATCAGGCACAGTTCCGTGAATTGGAAGCTTTCGCCAAGTTCGGGTCCGATTTGGATGCTTCTACCAAGAGAACGATCGAAAGAGGTAGAAGAAACCAGGAAATCCTGAAGCAGCCGCAGTATTCCCCTGTTGCCGTAGAATTGCAGGTAGCTATAATCTACGTTTCTACCAAAGGATTTATGGATAGCATTCCAGTAGAAAAAGCAAGACAGTTTGAAGCTGAATTCTACAACTTGTTGAAGAGCAGTTACCCTGAAGCATTAGAATTGATTTTGAAAAACAAAATCGATGATGCTGGAAAAATTCTTGAAGCAGCTGCTAAAGATCTTTCTGCAAAATACGCTAAATAATAATTTTATCAGGAAAAGGAGGCCTTCGCCGCTTCCTTTTCCCTGATTATATCTCTTTTCTGACAAACGCATCTTATGGCAAACCTTAAGGAAGTTAAGCAAAGGATCACTTCGGTTTCCTCTACGCAGCAGATAACCAAGGCCATGAAAATGGTGGCAGCTGCTAAGTTGAGGAAGGCTCAGGATAGAATCCTTAAAATGCGCCCCTATTCCCAGAAGCTTACTCAAATTTTAAATGATGTGGTAGCAGCTATGGGCGGGGAACTGGATATTGCTTATGCAGAACAAAGACCTGTAGAGAATGTATTGGTAGTACCAATGACTTCTGATAAGGGGCTTTGTGGCGCTTTTAACTCCAACGTGATGAAGGCTACGAATTACCTTTTGGAAAATAAATACAAGGATAAAAATGTAACCCTTCTTCCATTGGGTAAAAAGTCATTTGAATTTTATTCTAAAAGAGGACATCAGGTGATTTCTGATTACTATGGGATTTTCAATGATGTCAATTTTGAAGCTGTAAGGGAAATCGCCCTTCATGCCATGAATGGCTTTACCAGCGGTAAATACGACGAAGTAGTGCTGGTTTATAACCATTTCAGAAATGTGGCTACTCAGGAAATTACAGTAGAACCATTCCTGCCTATGGGTGCTCCAGCCGGTGTGGATGACCTGAATAAACTATCGGTTGATTATATCTTGGAACCATCTAAAGAATACATCATTGAGGACCTTGTGCCAAGTGCTTTGAAAACCCAGTTTTACAAAGCTGTTTTGGAAAGTAATGCCTCTGAACATGGTGCCAGGATGACTTCCATGGATAAGGCAACTGAAAATGCCAATGAATTATTAAAAGAATTGAAGTTGTTATATAACAGGTCCCGTCAGGCAGCCATTACCAACGAAATTTTGGAGATCGTTGCCGGTGCCAATGCCTTGGAAGGACAATAATTTTGATTTAACAATACAACCCAGAAAAAAACCGCTCTTTAGCGGTTTTTTTATTGGATAGCTTTTACGACTTCTTCAGCCATTATCCCTAATATCGCTGTATGAATTTGATGGCATCTATCTGGCGGTTAATTAATTTGCTTTCTCTGGACGTGGTATTTGGAGCCATGGCAGGAATGCTTTTTTTTGTGGATTTATTGGATGTCCAAGTTCCAGGCACCCTCTATATCGTTTTGGGTATGGCAGTTTGGTGCATATATACTTTAGACCATTTATTGGATGGCAGGAAGATTACGCATTGGGCCAGTTCAGAGAGGCATCGATTTCACCAAAAGTATGCTAAGCCCCTTAGTGTGCTACTTGTTTTGGTAATTTTGTTGGGACTTGGCATTGTGATGAATGTTGAAAGGCTTCACTTTATGCTTTTGCCAGGGGCCATCCTTGGAACTATAGTGGTGCTGTGGATGGGAATACTGTATGTTTTAGGAAAAAAAGCGTCTTGGTTGAAGGAAGTTTCAACAGCCATCTTTTATGTGACAGGGATTTCCCTGGCGCCCTTTTTTTCATTGTTTCCGAATACCTTTCCCAAAGCTTTTTTCTTTATAGCCATAGGTTATTTCCTTCTGGCCGCCATTAATCTCTATATCCTTTCCTATTTGGATGCGCAACATGATGATAAGGATGATCTTGGTTCTGCTTTAGCACTTGTGAGTAAAAAAGGATTGAAAAAATTGATTCTCTTAGTATCGACTGGTTCAGTAATTTACCTCTTTTCCCTCTTGATAATATTCCCTTCTTATTACCGCATACATGTCAGTATTTTATTGATCATGGTGATTTTTCATGTGCTGGAATTTTACAGGTCAGGGAATCACCGGCTCCGGGAAAAGTTAGAGTTATCTTTTTTATTGCCGCTGATTTTATTGATTTTTTGAGGGTAAAAAATGGGAGTAAGCCCATTTTTATTGAGCAGCTTTTTCAATGATTCCCCTGATGATTTCATCAAAATAAGCGCCATTATAGGGGCCATACCAATTCATGTCCCTGACCTCATAGCGATTTTCATCATAATATTCATCTGGTGTGATGTACCCGATATATCCGCCATTAAAGCAGGTAATCATTAGGTTCAAGCCCTTTTTATTGGCGTAATCTTCCCATTTTTCCATAAAAACACCTGAAATTTCTCCACTGGAGGTGATCATCAGCGTATTTCCGATAAGGGCGATGTCGAAGTGGGGATTGGTGTCACCCACCAATGTTCTGAATAGCCAAGGCCTTATCCTGACATTTTTACCAATCCTGAAGTGGGCTTTCCTCAGCGCGAGTGGTAAAAACTGAGTTTGTAGACGCTGCACTTTTATGGTATCTACTTTACCGGGATTGATTGATAATTGCTCAAATAATGCATGACTGTATTGTTCTACATCTGCCATGGTTTTTCCGGAAGCGACGGGTTTATGGCTTCCCATGGTACCTGCAGCAAATAGGGCCAGGTCATAACTTTCCTCTAAAGCCTCGGCCAGATAATGGGGATAATCACCGGAAAGCCCCAAGAATTTCCTTTCCAAGATAGTAGGATGGGCATTATAAGTTAAGAAAGTTGCTTTTTCCCCGTTCTTTTTCAAAAAAATCAGCTGTCTTGCATAGGGGTCTACGGGGTCTTCAGGAATCAATCGATTCGCGACAAGACCTTCGGTAGTGGACTTTTTGAAAACCAGGTCCACTGTATCCATTCGCTGGTAGGCGTTTTGTAGTGCCTGTAATGTTTTTTCTTCCCAAAATTGAACCAATTCTTTGTTATAACCTCCAAATGCAAATTTTCCTACCCAACCGGGCATATAGCCCCCCATCCCACTGTGGGTATGGGTTGCCGTAAAAAAATAGTAATCTATAGGAAGTCCAGCCTGTTGGGCTTTTTCGATGATCCTTTCTTTGAGATGGGGATGAATGATCATCAACTCATAATTAAGAAAGGCAATTTTATTATTCCCATTTCCTAACACAATGGCCCTGATAAAGCTGCTGTCCTGAACAAAGTCATAAGTACCTCTTGGCCGGTATCCTGCTAGTTTCGCTGGCTTTTCTGGTGTAGCGTTTACTTTTGACCAACCTGCTTGCCAAATACTTCCCTTGTCTGTATCAAATGATAATCCATCTACCCTTTCCATGGTCTGTAGGTAGTAATCCATTTCCTGGTAGGGCTTTCTGTCCACCTTGGTAAACAAGGCCATCAATACAAAAAACAGAATACCGAAAGTCCAAGCCAGTATCCTGAAAAATCTTTGAAGTGGGGTTTTTGATGGCTTATCTTGATGCATCAGTATTCAAAAGTACCATGAGCACCCTGCACTGTCACTTTTTTACCCTCGAAGGGCAATACCCTGCCAATTATTTTAGCTTCTACTCCTAAGGTCTCTGCAATATCAATCACTTCTTCTGCGTACCTTTCTTCCAGATAAATTTCCATGCGGTGACCCATATTGAATACTTTGTACATCTCTTTCCAATCGGTTCCGCTTTCTTCTTGGATAATCTTGAAAAGTGGGGGTGTATCAAAGAGGTTGTCTTTGACAACGTGGACATTGTCCACGAAATGTAATACTTTGGTTTGTGCACCACCACTACAATGAACAATACCATGGATTTTAGGCCTGAGGTATTTCAGCACGTCCACCATAATGGGGGCATACGTTCTTGTTGGAGATAATACCAGTTTTCCCATATCAACAGGAAGGCCTGGTGCGGGATCGGTAAGCTTGTATTTGCCGGTATAGACGAGATCATCCGGAACAGCAGGGTCATAACTTTCCGGATATTGTTTTTTCAACAGCTTTGAAAAAACATCATGTCTTGCGGAAGTCAATCCATTGGATCCCATTCCTCCGTTGTAATAGTCCTCATAGGTGGCCTGACCATAAGAGGAAAGACCCACTACCACATCTCCGGGACGGATTTGGTCATTGGAAATGACCTCATCTCTTCTCATTCGGCATGTTACGGTAGAATCCACGATGACCGTTCTCACCAAGTCCCCTACATCGGCAGTTTCTCCACCTGTCAATATCACATTTACTCCGTGGTCTCTGAGCATTTGCAATACTTCTTCCGTTCCATTGATCAAAGCAGAGATTACTTCCCCTGGGATGAGGTTTTTATTTCGGCCAATGGTAGAGGAAACCAGGATATTGTTAATTGCACCCACACAAAGTAGATCGTCAATATTCATAATGATCGCATCTTGGGCAATGCCTTTCCATACACTCAAATCGCCTGTCTCTTTCCAATACATATAAGCAAGGGAAGATTTGGTGCCAGCGCCATCTGCATGCATGATGTTGCAAAATTCAGGATCATTGCCAAGGGCGTCTTCTACAATTTTACAGAATGCTTTTGGGAATAGTCCTTTGTCCAATTGGGAGATGGCCTGATGCACATCCTCTTTTGAGGCAGAAACGCCTCTTTGCATATACCTTTCGTTCATGGAGGGGCTAGGATTGGTCATTTCGGGATAAAGTTAAGGAATTAATGGGGGAATAGAAGGTTTCAGAATTGAAAGATTGAATTTCTGTCAAACATACTATTTCTTGTACTGGTAAGATTTGGTTTTTTATTTCCCCTGTAAACCGTATTTTTACGCACCATTTAGAAAAGGACTAAACCTATTATTGTATGCCTTATTTATTTACTTCAGAATCAGTATCTGAAGGACATCCTGATAAAATTGCAGATCAGATTTCAGATGCATTGATTGATCATTTTTTGGCTTTTGACCCTAATTCCAAAGTAGCATGTGAAACCTTGGTGACAACAGGTCAGGTTATACTGGCAGGAGAGGTAAAATCCGATACTTACCTGGATGTACAGCAGATTGCCCGTCAGGTAATCAACCGTATTGGCTATACCAAAGGGGAGTACATGTTTGATGGCAACTCTTGTGGGGTTCTTTCTGCTATCCACGAACAATCGCCGGATATTAACCAAGGAGTGGACAAAGGAAATCCAGAAGAACAAGGGGCAGGTGACCAGGGAATGATGTTTGGTTATGCCACCAAGGAAACCGATAATTTCATGCCTTTGGCATTGGACCTTTCTCATATGATTTTGAAGGAATTGGCCGCCTTGAGAAGGGAGAATCGGGAGATCAAATATTTGAGACCAGACTCTAAGGCTCAGGTTACCATTGAGTATTCTGACGACAATGTACCGCAAAGGATAGATACCATAGTGATTTCTACGCAACATGATGATTTTGCCGATGAGCCTACCATGTTGTTAAAGATCGAAGAGGATCTTGTCAATATTTTAATTCCGAGGGTCAAGGCACGGTTGAAGCCTGAAAATCAGGCTTTGTTTACGGATAAGATCACTTACCATATCAATCCTACGGGTAAATTTGTTATCGGCGGACCTCATGGAGATACGGGCCTGACCGGAAGAAAAATCATTGTAGATACTTATGGAGGAAAAGGTGCCCATGGCGGTGGAGCATTCTCAGGAAAAGATCCCTCGAAAGTAGACCGTTCTGCAGCTTATGCCACACGCCATATTGCCAAAAACATGGTGGCAGCTGGAGTAGCCGATGAAATGTTGGTGCAGGTATCTTATGCCATTGGTGTAGCCAAACCTATGGGGATTTATGTCAATACTTATGGCACTTCCAAAGTCAACATGACCGATGGACAAATAGCCAAGAAAGTGGAAGAGATTTTTGACATGAGACCTTATGCTATCGAACAAAGGCTTAAGTTGAGAAATCCCATTTATGAAGAGACTGCGGCATATGGACATATGGGAAGGAAAAACGAGGTGGTTACCAAAAACTTTAAAACACCTGATGGGAAGACATTGAGTTTTGAAGTAGAACTCTTCACTTGGGAAAAATTGGATTATGTAGATAGGATTAAGAACACATTTAATCTTTAAATTGATTCAGTACCATTCAATACAGGACTGAATGATAATTTTTTATTTTTTTTGTTAAGTCAGAGAGAATCAGATTATTCACCAAATAGTCTGGAATGCTTTTATGAAGCTAAACTAAGAGTTTTGGCCAAATAAAATTTTTTCATACAAACTGAATTGGGGAAATACCATAATAAGGGTATTTCTCCCAATATACTTTTATCCAATTAATACCTACTAAATGGATATTTTGCTATTCGAATTTAAACCAATATAAATTTATTTCTATTTTTAATCTAATAGGCTCATGAATAGGCAATAATTAAGTGTCCAAAAAGTTGAAAAAATCCTGTTTGCTTAAAATTGTACTATTTTGGGCAGGATGAACCATTTTAAATCCCCTGTCATAGGGGAATAATTTTTTTAAAAGCCAAATAAATGCGATATATTGCTCTTAAAATGGTTTTTAAATAATAAAGTTAAAGATGACAAATAAATTTACCGTAAATCATGCTAATATTTTGTATTTTTTTTATCTTGATTAAAGATATTTTATTTGTTTTGTAAAATTAAATATTCGAATTTACTTATAATTTGAAGAGACATAGATTATTCATGCCAACGGTAAATCGCATGCTTTGCTTTGCTTTGAGAAAATACCTTCAGAAGTTTTTTGCCTTATTTTTTTATTAGCTAATCTTTTAGTAGTTACTTATCCTTTTACAGAATTAAGAGCCCAAGCAGGGAAAGATGGGAATCTTACTGTAAGTGCTGCTAATACAGTTGTTAATACTTACGCTCCAGTAGTTGTTGGTGTTTCGAGCGGGGACCTGGTGGTAGTGGTGAATAATATTGCCAGTCTTGGTGGGCTAGGTAATGGGGACCTTATCATGGTTTACCAGGCCCAGGGTGCCGAGATCAATACCTCTAACTCCGTGAACTATGGTGAAATCCTGGACTACAGAAGTGCTGGTTTGTACGAATTTGTAAGGGTGCAATCCGTGGCTGGTAACACCATTCGTCTGGAATGTGGTTTGTCCAACGATTATCAGGTCACAGGCTTTACCCAAGTGGTCAAAGTACCGCAATATAATATCCTGACCATAAATGCAGGAGCCAGCATTGTTCCGACCGCATGGGGGGATGTAGCTGGTGGAAGAGCAGGGGGGATCGTGGCGATAATGGCAGAGGAAATTACCCTTAATGGCACCATCAACGCCAGTGAAAGGGGATTTAGGGGGGGAAGGATATTTAATGGGAGTTTGGCTTCAGGTGCTACCCAATGGGCAGATTACCGTTCTACTGATGTCAATTACGGAGGTGAAAAAGGGGAAAGTATTGCCGGTAATTTTGTTCAGTATGACCTGCTGAACGGTAGGAATGGGCGTGGTGCGCCGGCCAATGGTGGTGGGGGAGGAAATTCCCATAATGCCGGTGGTGGCGGTGGAGCCAATGGAAACAATGGTAACCTTTGGAACGGCCAAGGGGTCATGTGTACCACCTGTTTGGGTGCAGCAGCTTGGCAATTGGATCCGGGATATATTGCGAATGGAAATACTTTTACCACCTCTTCCGGTGGGGGCAGAGGGGGCTATGTTTTTTCTAGTGCCAATCGGGATGCCCTGACAGAAGGCCCCGGATTAGCAGTTTGGGGGGGAAATAGAAGATTTGAGGTCGGAGGATTGGGAGGCAGACCTTTGGCTTCAGATCCGGAGCAAAGGATCTTTTTTGGTGGTGGTGGCGGCGCCGGTGATGGCAATAACAATGCCCACACGGATGGGGGGCATGGAGGGGGAATGATATATATCATGACCAATGCACTGTCAGGTTCTGGCAGTATGATTTCCAATGGCCAAACTGCTGCCAATACCCGACCAGGTCATAATGATGCCCCAGGTGGTGGTGGTGCCGGGGGTACGATTATTGTGAAGGCAGAATCTATTGCCGCCTCCCTAGGATTCCAAGCGAATGGTGGTAATGGAGGTAACCAGTTGATTACCAATAATGAAGCTGAGGGTCCTGGCGGAGGTGGAGGTGGAGGATTTATTGCAAGGTCTATAGGTGCTGGTACTGCCGTTGTGGGTGGAGGAACCAATGGAATTACTACGAGTACAGCACTTACCGAATTTCCAACAAATGGTGCCACATCTGGCGCGACAGGCCAACTTTCCTCTGTAACCGAGGACTTCAATATCATCGGACCCTGTGCAGACTTGGAAATAACGAAATCAGTAAATAATGCCACTCCAAATGTTGGAGACAATGTGATATTTACGGTAACCGTAACCAATAATGGTCCAAGCAATTCACCTGATGTTGTGGTCAGTGACCTGTTACCGTCAGGTTATACTTTTGTAAGTGCGACCACCACCCAAGGAGCATATAACAGTGCCAACGGTTTGTGGGCAGTCGGTACAATAAATGATGGTTCCAGTCAGACACTGACGATTACAGCCACTGTTAATTTTGTTGGAAATTATTTAAATACAGCCACAGTTTTTGCTGGGACGGTGCCAGATCCCGATTTATCCAATAATGTGGCTACAGCTGCAATTGATCCTGTATGTCCGGTAAACCCCGGTCAGAATACCATTACAGGCTTGGTATTCGATGACCTGAATATCAATGGACTTTTGGATGCTGCTGAGCCTGGATTGGAAAGTTATGTGGTCCAACTTTTTGAAGATCTAAATAATAATGGAGTAGTAGATGGCGGAGAACCATTGGTCGCTACCACTACTTCCGGTAGTAATGGTATTTTCACTTTTGTAGTAGATCCCAATCAGGAAAATGTACGGGATGAATTCAATACCAATGGTAGTCCGGCTGGCAGTAATGGCTCTATTCCTTGGGCCGCCAATTGGGTAGAAGTGGGTGAATCGGATGGGTTCGGTGCCGGACAGGTAAGGGTAGCAAATAACAGACTTGAGATCAGGAATTTGGATAGAGAAGCCAGAAGAACAGTAGATTTATCTGGAGCAAGCCTTGCAGTACTATCTTTTGATTTCCAAGGTGTACAGATTAATCAAGCGAATAGGAGAGGAATAGTAGAGATTTCTGAAAGTTCAACAGGTCCTTGGACCCAAATTGCAACAATTGAAAATAATACAGCTTCAAGTACTGAGATTGATATTTCTTCATTTATTTCTTCAAATACAACTATAAGATTCAGAAATGATGGAAATGTCGCTAATAATAATAGAGGTATTAACATTGATAATGTAAATATTGAAATTTTTTACCCTACTAATTATCTGGTCAGGTTGGAAACGCCCTTACCTCCTGATGTGGTTCAGACTTCGGTGCCAATTGAGTTTCCAGTGTCTTTCTCTTCGGTCGACGAAGCGGACTGTGATGTGAATTTTGGCTTGTGGTTGCCACGCTCTGATATAGAAGTGGTAAAAACAGTCAACAACCTGACGCCGGATATTTTCTCCCAGGTGACTTTTCAAATCTCCGTTGAAAACCTGGGGCCAAATCCTACTACAGGTGTAACGGTTACAGATCTTATTCCCTCTGGTTTTACTTTTGTCAGCAGCAATCCTTCACAAGGAACCTATAATCATGTTACCGGTATTTGGGATGTTGGGGCTTTAACCGTCAATCAAGTAGAAATGCTTGAGATTACAGCTGTGGTCAATGCCTCGGGAGATTACACCAATACCGCTACAGGTACCTCTGACCTGGAAGATCTTAATTTGGGGAACAATACCAGCTCGGTAACTGTCAGCCCAGTATTGGTTCCTGTGGCAGACCTATCCGTAACCAAAGTGGTCAATGACCCTACCCCGAATGTCGGTGGCACGGTTATTTTTACGGTTACTGTTGCCAATGCCGGACCTGACCCTGCCACTGGAGTTCTTGTCAATGACTTATTGCCTAACGGTTTTTCCTTTGTCAATGCTAGTACCTCTTCAGGAAGCTATAATAGTGGTACCGGTATTTGGAATGTTGGTAATATTGCTGTAGGAGGATCTGAAACTTTGGAGATTACCGTTACGGTAAATGAACCCGCAGCAGGTATTTCTTATACCAATACAGCCACCATAGCCAGCTCCGATCAGGCCGATTCTGATATTACGAATAATGAAGATTCGGCTACAGTTGTTCCTGTTGTTATCACCGGTATTTCTTTAGATAAAACTGCTGATCCACTCAGTTACAGCGCAGTAGGTGAAGTAATCACCTACACCTTTACGGTACAGAATACCGGTAACGTCACATTAAGTGATGTCAGTATTTCGGATCCGTTGACGGGACTTTCCGCGATCAGCCCTGTATCCATAGCAAGCCTTGCCCCAGGTGCCACGGAGATCTTCACGGCCACTTACACCATTACGCAAACTGATATTGACAACGGTTCTGTGACCAATACGGCCACGGTGAATGCTGAAGATCCGAACGGAGCTGCAATCAGTGATACAGATTCCGAGACCATAACAGCTGCACAGACGGCAACGATCAGTCTGAGCAAATCAGCTTCCCCTGGCACTTACAGTGTGGTGGGTGAAGTGATCACCTATACCTTTACGGTACAGAACACGGGCAATGTGACGTTAAGTGATGTCAGCATTTCGGATCCGTTGACGGGTCTTTCAGTGATCAGCCCTGTATCAATAGCAAGCCTTGCCCCAGGTGCCACGGAGACCTTTACTGCCACTTATACCATTACGCAGGCGGATCTTGACAACGGTTCGGTCGCCAACTCTGCCACGGTGAATGCGGAAGATCCGAACGGAGCTGCAATCAGTGATACTAATTCCGAGACCATCAACGCTGCACAGACCGCAACATTGACCTTGGACAAGTCGGCGAGCTCGGCCACATACAGCGCTGTGGGTGAAGTGGTCACCTATACCTTTACGGTACAGAATACCGGTAACGTGACCCTGACTGATGTCAGCATCAGTGATCCGTTGACGGGACTTTCAGCGATCAGCCCTGTATCCATAGCAAGCCTTGCCCCGGGCGCCACGGAGATATTTACTGCGACCTATACGATCACACAGGCGGATCTTGACAACGGATCCGTGACCAACACGGCCACGGTGAATGCGGAAGATCCAAGCGGTGATCCTGTAAGCAACAGCGATTCCGAGACCATAACAGCTGCACAGACCGCAACGATCAGTCTGAGCAAATCAGCTTCCCCTGGCACTTACAGTGCTGTGGGTGAAGTGGTCACCTATACCTTTACGGTACAGAATACGGGCAATGTGACGTTAAGCGATGTCAGCATTTCCGATGCGCTTCCGGGACTTTCAGCGATCAGCCCTGCGGTTATCGCCACTCTGGCCCCAGGCGCCACGGAGATATTTACTGCGACCTATACGATCACGCAAACTGATCTTGACAACGGATCCGTGACCAACACGGCCACGGTGAATGCTGAAGATCCGAACGGAGCTGCAATCAGTGATACAGATTCCGAGACCATCAACGCTGCACAGACCGCAACATTGACCTTGGACAAGTCGGCGAGTTCGGCCACATACAGCGCTGTGGGCGAAGTGGTCACCTATACCTTTACGGTACAGAACACGGGCAACGTCACATTAAGTGATGTCAGCATTTCGGATGCCCTGCCGGGATTATCTTCGATCAGCCCTGTATCAATAGCAAGCCTTGCCCCCGGCGCAACGGAGATATTTACTGCGACCTATACGATCACACAGGCGGATCTTGACAACGGTTCGGTCGCCAACTCTGCAACGGTCAATGCCGAAGATCCAAGCGGTGATCCTGTTAGCAACAGCGATTCCGAGACCATAACAGCTGCACAGACCGCAACATTGACATTGGACAAGTCGGCAAGCTCGGCAACTTATAATGCGGTGGGCGAAGTGATCACCTATACCTTTACGGTACAGAACACGGGCAATGTGACGTTAAGTGATGTCAGCATCACTGATCCGTTGACGGGTCTTTCCGCTATCAGCCCTGTATCAATAGCAAGCCTTGCCCCAGGCGCCACGGAGACCTTTACTGCCACTTATACCATTACGCAGGCGGATCTTGACAACGGTTTGCTGACCAACACGGCCACGGTGAATGCCGAAGATCCAAGCGGTGATCCTGTAAGCAACAGCGATTCCGAGACCATAACAGCTGCACAGACCGCAACATTGACATTGGACAAGTTGGCGAGTTCGGCCACATACAGCGCTGTTGGCGAAGTGGTCACCTATACCTTTACGGTACAGAATACCGGTAACGTAACCTTAGAAAACGTATCGGTAACGGATGCCCTGCCGGGTCTTTCCGCTATCAGCCCTGCGACAATAGCAAGCCTTGCCCCAGGTGCCACGGAGATCTTCACTGCCACTTACACCATTACGCAGGCAGATCTTGACAACGGTTCGGTCGCCAACTCTGCCACGGTGAATGCCGAAGATCCGAACGGAGCTGCAATCAGTGATACAGATTCCGAGACCATCAACGCTGCACAGACGGCAACGATCAGCCTGAGCAAATCAGCTTCCCCTGGCACTTACAGTGCAGTGGGCGAAGTGGTCACCTATACCTTTACGGTACAGAACACGGGCAACGTAACCTTAGAAAACGTATCGGTAACGGATGCCCTGCCGGGACTTTCAGCGATCAGCCCTGCATCAATAGCAAGCCTTGCCCCCGGTGCAACGGAGACCTTTACGGCCACTTATACCATTACGCAAGCAGATATTGACAACGGTTCGGTCGCCAACTCTGCAACGGTCAATGCGGAAG